>ENA-OQJH01000395-OQJH01000395.1-human-gut-metagenome-genome-assembly--contig:-NODE-395-length-24891-cov-1.957519_pt1 | contig 24891 bp, 32 predicted proteins | sample MGYA00242597_ERZ504763 | MGnify/ENA primary metagenome ERZ504763 (study PRJEB26092, sample SAMD00036359) | human gut metagenome | host: Homo sapiens | study: EMG produced TPA metagenomics assembly of...
CCAAACTCCGGGACTACTACCGAACCGGCATCCACTAATATTCCGGGATAGTGACTATCCCGGGTGGATAAAGAGGGGCGTGCTCATTTTCGTTTCTATGCTCCGCAGGCTACCAAGCTACAGTGGATTGTTGCGGAAAGAAGTATGATATGTGGAAAGATGCCGGAGGACTCTGGACGGCAACGACCAACCCTCTGCCTGTAGGATTCCATTATTATTTCCTGATAGCAGACGGAGTGTCGGTAACAGATCCTTCCAGCTACACGTTCTTCGGTTGTTGCCGTGTGGCAAGTGGTATCGAAATCCCTGAAGGTGAAGAGGGGGATTATTATCGTCCTCAACAAGTACCTCACGGGCAAGTTCGTTCCTGTACGTATTACTCCGAAATGCAGAAAGAGTTCCGTCGGTGTATGGTATATACGCCGGCAGAGTATGAAACTCATCCGAAGAAGCGCTATCCGGTATTGTATCTGCAACATGGCATGGGTGAAGATGAAACCGGCTGGAGTACGCAGGGAAAGATGAATCATATTATGGACAACTTGATTGCATCCGGTCAGTGTGTGCCGATGCTCGTGGTGATGGATAGCGGTGATGTGGAAGCTCCGTTCCGGCCGCGTCCGGGAAAAGATGTGAACGAGGAGCGGGCTTTGTATGGCGCCACCTTTTATGACGTTATTCTGAAAGACCTGATTCCTATGATAGACCGGACATTCCGTACGAAAACCGACCGCGAACACCGTGCTATGGCAGGACTCTCGTGGGGAGGACATCAGACTTTCAATACGGTTCTGCCTCATCTCGATAAGTTTTCTTATATCGGAAGTTTCAGCGGGGCGATTTTTGGTCTGGATATGAAGACTTGTTTTAACGGAGTGTTTGCGGATGCGGACAAATTCAATAAGAAAGTGAATTATTTCTTTCTCGGCTGTGGCACGGAGGAACAAATGGGAACAAAGAAGATGGTGGATTCACTCCGGAAACTGGGTATCGAGGTTGATTATTATGAATCGCAAGGCACAGCGCATGAATGGCTCACGTGGAGACGTTGCCTGAAAGAATTTGTACCACATTTATTTAAACACTGAAAATAGCATGAAAATGAAATCTACATTTATTGCAGCCACATTGTTGCTCGTTTCGGTTATGACCGAAGGAGGACTGTCGGCACAAAACCCGATTGTGCAAACTTGCTTTACTACAGACCCGGCTCCTATGGTGCACGACGGCACCTTGTATGTGTATACGGGACACGATGAAGACAAAGCGGATTTTTTCTGGATGCAGGAATGGCGTGTATATTCTACCAAAGATATGGTGAACTGGACCGATCACGGCTCTCCTCTTGCCATCGAATCATTCGACTGGGCGGACGACCGTGCCTGGGCAGCACAGTGCATCGAACGTAATGGTAAGTTTTATTGGTATGTCTGCCTGCATTCCAAACTTTCCAATACGATGGCAATCGGTGTGGCGGTAGGCGATTCGCCTGTCGGTCCTTTTAAAGATGCCATCGGCAAACCGCTTCATGACGGAAGCTGGGACTATATTGATCCTACGGTCTTCATTGATGATGACGGTCGTGCTTATTTGTATTGGGGAAATCCGAATATCTATTATGCAGAACTGAATGACGACATGATTTCCTTGAAAGGTGAAGTGGGCAAACTGGAACAGACTGTTGAGAGCTTTGGTGCACCCAATCCGGAAAAGCGTGTCAAAGGTGTTAAGTATAAAGATACTTATACAGAAGGTCCATGGCTTCATAAACGGGAAGGAAAATACTATCTTCTTTATGCTGCCGGAGGTGTACCCGAACATATTGCCTATTCCATGAGTGACGGACCTCTTGTCCGTGGAAGTATATGGGAGAAATCATGCCTTTACAAGATACAGGCTCGTTTACTAACCATTGTGGAGTGATAGACTATAAAGGCAATTCTTATTTCTTCTATCATACGGGTAAGCTGCCGGGTGGTGGAGGCTTCGGGCGAAGTGCGGCGGTGGAGCAATTTAAGTATAACGCTGACGGCACTTTCCCGATTATTAATGCTACCCGGGAAGGGGTGTCACCGGTAGGTACGCTCAATCCTTACGAAAGGGTGGAAGCTGAAACAATCGCTTTTTCTGAAGGTGTGAAGTCCGAACCAAATGTGAAAACCGGTATATATATATCTGAAATTCATAATGGAGATTATATAAAGGTACGTGAAGTGGATTTCGGCAATAAATCTCCCAAACGGTTCACTGCTACCGTTGCCAGTGCCCTTCGTGGCGGGACACTTGAAGTACGTACAGATAGTATAAGCGGAGCATTAATTGCGGAACTGACTATTCCTTCAACGGGAGGTTGGGAATGCTGGAAAACATTGCAGACTGATATTGTAAAACCGGTCACCGGAATAAAAGACATTTATTTTGTATTCAAAGGACGTAAAGGCTGCAAACTTTTTAACTTCGACTGGTATAGGTTTAGTAAATAATTACTCTCAAGCTTTGTGAATAAACGAAAGATTCATCATGGTCTTTCGTTTATTTATGTACTTTGTATATGAATACACTTTTCGGTATTCATATTGATTTATGACACATGATGATATTATAAAAATAACGCAAACGGCGGAAAGTGCTGTATTGGAATTTAAGGAAACGACCGGTCAATTAGAACGTGGTATGGAGACTCTCTGCGCATTCCTTAATGCACGAGGAGGGACTGTGCTATTCGGTGTAAGTGATAGCGGTAGAATCAAAGGACAAGATATAAGCGACAAAACCAAGCGCGACATAGTTGAAGCTATCCGGCGGATTGAACCGACAGCGCCTATTGAAATTTCTTATGTTTCTGTTCTCAATACCGATAAATTCGTCGTGGCTCTCAAGGCTGAAGAACTGTCTTATTTACGCCCTTTTACATATAAAAGCCGGGCATATCAACGCATAGAAAGCGTAACTACTGCTATGCCGCAGGAAATGTACAATCAATTGTTGATGCAGCGTGGCGGTGCTTATTGTTGGGAAGCGATGACCAACGTGAACCTGAAAATCGAAAATCTTGATGAAAACGCCATAATGGGTGCAGTAAGAGCCGGCATTCGGAGCGGGCGCTTGCCTGAAGCTACTATACGTGAAGAAATTCCTGCTATCCTCGAAAAGTTCAACTTACTGTATGACGGGAAGTTGAATAATGCCGCCGTCGTGCTTTTTGGAAATAAATTTTATGACTATCCACAATGTCTGTTGAGGTTGGCTCGCTTCAAAGGAACAGGTAAAGAAGAGTTCATTGACAATCAGCGCGTACAAGGTAATATTTATAAGCTACTGGATGCCGCTATGGCTTTCTTCTTCAAACATCTTTCTATTTCTGGCAAAATCGAAGGGCTTTATCGGGAAGAAGAATTAAGTATTCCTTATAAGGCATTGAGAGAGAGTTGTATTAATGCTTTTTGTCATAGAGCATACGGCCATCCGGGTAGTTCGGTCGGAATCGCTATCTATGATGATCGAGTAGAGATTGAAAATACAGGAACTTTTCCTGCTGATGTGACATTGGAGAATTTGTTAAAAGAACATCATTCCAAACCTCAAAATCCGCTTATTGCTAATGTATTGTATAAAAGTGAGATTTTGGAAAGCTGGGGACGGGGTATTGGACTCATGATGAGTGAATGTCGTCGTGTCGGTATTCCTGAACCGGAATTTCATACTGATGGAAGTTTTGTATGGGTGGTGTTCAGATATGAAGAAGAGAACACCAATAAGCATCCGACAAGCATCCGACAAGCACCCGACAAGTACCCGACAAGCACCCGACAAGTAAAGACTCTTGTCGAGTTGATTGGTGAAGATATGTTTTCTGTAAAGGAACTGATGGGATTAATGCAATTGAAAGACCGAGAGAACTTCTTGAACAATTACCTTAATCCGGCAATAGAAGCTGGTCTGGTTGCACCATTGTATCCGGAAAATCCCAAACACCCTAAACAGAAATATCACTTGACGGAAAAAGGAAAAGAATAGTCGGAATAATATAGGTAACTATAATTCTTGAAGATTATTCTTTCTTCCCCAACTGCTCTTTCATATACATTGAAGGCGGCATTCCATACAATTCTTTGAATGTTGTCGAGAAATTATTAGGATCAGTGAATCCTGTTAACATGGCTATCTCGGATATGGTATGCTGTTTTTCGGACAATAAACGAGCGGCTTCTTTTAAACGTATATTACGTATAAAGTCACGGGTTGTCTGGTTGGTGAGCTCCTTGAGTTTCCTGTGAAGATGTACGCGGCTGATACCTACTTCGGTGGTGATTGTCTCTATTGTCAAGTTAGGGTTACCGATGTTTTCATTGATCACTTTCATAATACGTTCCATCAATTTCTCATCGGGTGATTTCACTTCCAGTTTCTGAACCTTGTTCTCCAGATTTTGCTGGCCTGTAAATACTTTGCGTAACTGCTGCCGTGTATTAATCAGATTTTCTACCGTCTTTTGCAGAATTTCGATATTGAATGGCTTCATGATATAGGCGTCGGCTCCTGTATTCAGACCTTCAAGGTTGTCTTCTTCCCTCGTTTTCGCGGTAAGCAAAATGACTGGGATATGATTGAGATTTACATTCTGCTTGATCTTCCGGCATAAGGTAAGTCCGTCCATTTCGGGCATCATGATGTCACTAATGACTAAATCCGGAGTCTTTTTAAATATTTGCTCTAATGCTTCTTTACCATTACGGCTTTCCATGATATGAAATTTATCCCCAAACTCCTTCGCTATATAATTTCGGATTTCTTCATCGTCTTCTACAATTAATACGCGATATTTAGTTTTTACCCTGACTTTCTTTTCTTCCTCATTTTCTATAATGGGAGAGATGACAGGAACAGTTGGTACGGCTACTGTAACCTTTTGCTCATTGTTGTCAACTTCTTCAGGTCGTAGATGCTTGTTACCCAACGGTAATCGGATAATAAAACGGCAACCCGGTTGTTCTTTATTATTTTCTACATAGATAATTCCATGATGTAATTCCACTAATGAACGAGTAAGATGTAATCCTATTCCTGTTCCGCCTTTCGGATTCTGTTGGCTGTTACGGATCTGATAGAAACGTTCGAAGATGTGTTCTTTTTCCTGTTCATCGATGCCTGTTCCGGTATCCGCGATAATTATTTCGGCATATTGTTTCAAGGGATCGGGCAGTGTATTATCTTCTCCCGTACGATGGTAATATCTATGTTTCCTTTTCAGGAGTAAACTTGAAGGCATTAGACAGAATATTCAGGATAATCTTATCAAAATTACCTGTGTCTACCCATACATTCAGTTCCCGGAGCGTACTGTGAAGTTGTAGCCGGATATTCTTTGTATTTGCCTGTTGACCGAAAGTTGTACATAAATCCTCAATAAAAGGAATAATATTGGTCTCCCGGAACATCAGGAACATTTGTCCTTTATCAATTTTCCGAATATCCATTAGTTGATTGACAAGATTTAGAATACGTTCCGCATTTCTGTAGATAATATGATATATTTTCAGGCGTTCATTGTCCTCCTCATTCTTAATCAGTTTCTGTAGAGGCTGATGATTAGAGACATCGGAGTGCGTGATCATCTGAGAGATGATTGATAAAGAACTGCAATTTGGCTTCATTGATTGTTCGGCATGGATATATTGCAGCATTTCCTGATGCATTCTGTACCGATGTCTGATCTGAAGAATAATGATAAATATAATGGTCAGTAATAATAAGGAGTAGATAACTTTGGCCCACCATGAAGCATACCATGCAGGAGATATAAAGATGGTAATTTCTTTTATATTTGAATACACAGTGTTGTCTTTTGCTCTGATTTTAAAGTTATAGGTACCGGGTTTCAGATTGCTGAATGAGATACGGTTTACACCTTTGGGCAAACTAATCCATTTTCATCGTTGATAGAATAAAGGTAGTTGATGTGTTCGGGGGCATTTAATTCCAGAGTGGCAAACTCGATACTGAACACATTGTCTTTATGGGATAGATAAAACTCTTTTGCGTTGAATACGGGGCAGTTGATAATATTGTGAATACCGGATTTCATTCCTTTTCTAACCGGATTGTTATGCAGGAAAAAGTCGGTAATCCGGATATTCCATGTTTTTGCCGGATTGATAATGTCTTGCGGATTGAAATAGGTGATACCATTCATTCCGCCAAACCAGATAATACCTTGTTTATCTTTGAAGGAGGCATTCTTGTAGAACTCATTTCCCTGTAATCCGTCGCTGACATAATAATTGATAAATTTGTCGTTTTTCTTTTGGAATTGGGAAATTCCGGCATTGGTGCTTATCCAAAGAAAATCTTTTCCGTCTCCTTGTATGGCATATATTGTATTACTGGGCAATCCGTCTTCAGTAGTATAAGTGGTTAGTTCTTTCGTTTTTTTATTCCAACCGGATAATCCTTCGGAACTGCCCAACCAGACAACTCCGTCGGCATCTTCAAAGATTGAATAAATAACATTTTGTGAGAGTATCTTATGGCTTTGAAAATCAGACTGTCAAGGTCTATACAGTTGACGCCGTCATAAGTTCCGACATACAGCTTATTATCATCGGAATAGTGCAGGCAACCTATCCATTCGTTGATTAGAGATGTCTGAGATTGTACGGATGTAAATTCTTTCGTTTTCAGGTCATAGTAGAACAAACCGAATCCCATTGTCGCAATCCAGAGACGCTTGTTTTTATCTTCTGCGAAATCATATACACGTTGTATATAGTTGTTGTTCTTATCTACCAGTTTGTACTGGTAATCGCATAATCCTGTCTGTTTGTTCAGCTTTCCCATACCGTTGATAAAGGAGCCAATCCACATATTGTGTTCGGAGTCTTCATACAATTTAATAACAGTTGAGGGTACTGAATGAGGATGGGTGGTGTGTGAGAAATGTTTTGCCGGCTCCAATTTTTCTGTAAGGGCATAAATACCGTCGTTATCCGTTCCCACCCATAGAGTCCCGTTATTATCTTTGCAGAACGAAGTAATGCAACAGGATCCTATGCAATTTTTATCTGTTGATTTATGTCCGATATACTTAAAGCTGTTGGTGCGGGCTGGGATTAATATAACTCCTTTCTGATAAACAGCTAACCATAAGTTACCCGAATTGTCCTTTAGGATGGAGTGTATTTTCGAGTTCCCCGAATCGAAATAATTATTGTCAAACTTGTATTCGGAGATTTCGTGTGTTCGGATATTATAAATGACTACTCCCTTGCCGTCAGTGCCGATATACAATTCATTGGGTATCCCGGAATAAAGGAAACAAACAGGAAGTTCGCCTTTCTCTTTCAAATCGATTGGAACAAAGGTTTTACGTTCTTTATCGTAAATGAATAGTCCTTTTCGTATACTTCCTACATAGATGTTGCCTCGTTGATCCTCACATATACTTTGACGTATCCGTTGTCTTTAGACAAGTGTAACGTAAGCTGATTGTCGGGAGTGAGTTGATATACTCCTTCTTCCCCTTTTGCCATCCATACATTTTGTTTTTTATCTTCAAACAGGCTTCCGGGTGAAGTGACTGCAATATCGACTTTCCGGACAGTCAACAGATGGTCTTTGATGTCCAGCTTGCACAACACATTTCCGGATACCCATATCTCTCCGTTTTTTCGCTCGATGAAAGAATTAATGTTGCTTTCAAGCGTTTCTCCGGTATCTTCCAATTTGGCAAGTGGAGTAAATTGTCTGTGGCCGGATCATACATTTGAATTCCTATATATGTGCCGATAAGCAAATGACCTTTGCTGTCTTCAAAAACAGTACGAACAAAATTGTGGGCTAACGAATGTTCATTATTGGGTTCATGTTTGTATATGGTAAATTTAGCACCGTCATAACGGTTCAGACCATCTTCTGTTGCAATCCAAATGAAGCCGTTCCGGTCTTGATATATTTGATTAATCAGACTACTGGAGAGCTCTTTGTCAGTAGTGAATAACTTAGGAGATTGCCCGTTGCATAACAAAGAAAACAATAATAATAGAAAAGTCAATACATTTCTCATAGTCAATAGATCGTTGTTGGTAGTACAAAGAAAACTAAAAACCTACATATAACCTAATAAAAGATGAATATTTTCATTAGCTCCGGGAGTACAATCGGATGTTGTAACATCGTTTGTAAATAATGTAACATGAGAAAAGATTTACCTCTCGTTATGTATTATTGTTTTCCTTCGGTTGTACTTACAATATAGGTTTTACCGGGCTTTGTTTCAATGTCATATTCATAAACCTTCTGCAGTTTGGGAGATTGCGCACTTACCCCTTTGGCTACAAGAGGTCGTTTGATAGGAGTGGTGGCGAATAATCTATTTGAGCACTCTTTCCCGTTTACTTGTTTTAAGCCTTTCCCTTTCAGTGGGACATAAGACCGGATGCGGAGCGTACCGCCTATATTCGATCGAATGATCGCTTTATTTAACACATTGTTTTTCCAGTCCATATCAACAGTAAAGTTTCCACGTGCCACCAGCCCCTTCACACTTCCTTCTTCCCATGCATCAGGCAATGCTGGCAATAAATGCACGGCACCGTCATGACTTTGGAGCAACATTTCCGCTACTCCGGCTGTATAACCGAAATTACCGTCAATCTGGAAAGGCGGATGGGCATCCAGCATATTGGGGTAGGTACGCCCGTTCGGATATTCTTTAGCCAAGTGATCGTTGGGCAATAGTTGAATCATATTTTGATGATCTGGAAGGCATGGTTTCCATCCAGCATGCGTGCCCAGAAATTGACTTTCCAGCCGATACTCCAACCGGTAGCCTTATCACCGCGTTGCAGCAATGTGTTTCTTGCTGCCTGGAATAACTCGGGATTCGAGTATGGAGAAATTTGATTACTCGGATATAGCCCGTACAAATGTGAAATATGACGGTGCTCGTCCTTGGGATTGTCAATATCTTCCAGCCATTCTTGTAGTTGGTTATGTTTTCCTATTTGCATAGGTGGCAACTTCTCTAGTGTTTGTTTGAGAGAATCTTGGAAAGAAGGGGCTTCACCTGTGATGTATGAAGCCAATAAGGTATTATGCAGTGCATCAAAGGCAATCTGGTTATCCATGGTGCAACCGGCCGTGATAGGACCGTGTTCCGGTGACACAGAAGGAGACACTACCAACCATTTATACACTGGATGTTCTACCAAGAAATCCATGTAGAACTGCGCTGTTCCTTTCAGGATGGGATAGTACTCTTTCAGGAATTCTTTATTTCCTGTAAGAGGTAATGTTGCCAGATATGTTGTGCTAACCAGGCTCCCCCACTAGGCCACATGCCGGCTGCAGCAAAGTCTACAACTCCGCAAATTCGCCATAAATCAGTATTATGATGCGCCATCCATCCCCTACAATCATACATAGTTCGGGCTGTTTCTGCTCCTGTGACAGATAAATCTTTCAACATAGAGAATAGCGGACTATGTGTTTCACTTAAATTAGTGACTTCTGCCGGCCAATAGTTCATTTCTGTATTAATGTTGATGGTGTATTTACTATCCCAAGGTGCATGAGTACTGTTGTTCCATATACCTTGCAGATTAGCCGGCTGTCCACCCGGTTGCGAAGAAGAAATCAGTAAATAACGTCCATAATGGAAAAGTAGAGCTGCCATTGCCATGTCTTCTCCATTTCCGAAGTTTTCAATTCGTTTGGGAGTCTCCAGTTGGGAAGTTTTTGCCTGTCGGTAATGTAAGGCGTACACGGTCAAATTGTTTTTTATAATAAGCGATATGGTTTTTGAGAGCTTTTTCGTAAGGTATTTGCATTGCTCTTTTCAGATATTCGCTGGTCCGTCGGGATTCATCGGCGCTGACATCCTGGTAGTTTACGTAGTTGGTTGCTGCCGATATATAAAGGGTTGCTTCTGTTCCTTCATTTATTTGGAGCGTATTTCCTGCCGGGCGGAGAGTGCCATTCGTTTTTACCTGGATTTGACATTCTGCCCGTAGTGCGGCTTTCAAACCTTCCTGCTCTTTCCCTTGACAGGTGACGGTCAGCTGATCATTCTGAACATTCACCTTATGTACTAGAGGGCAGTTATATGCAATAGTAAAGTTCAGTGCGTTTCCTTTACTTGCTTTGATATGCATAATAATGACATTATCAGTAAATGAAGCAAAGTGGTGCGGGTATAAGTGACGTCATCCACTTGATAACGGGTAGTTGTCGTTGCATTCTCCAAGTTCAGATCGCGGTAAAAGCCGGATGCGTTTTGGTGTTCCGGAAATTCCAGGTAAAGACTACCTAATGTCAGATAGCTCATTCCGTGTTGCTGGGTTAAGAAGTTGGCGTCAATGAGTCTTTGCGCTTCCTTGTTTCTCCCTTCAAAAATCAGTTTGCGTACAACCGGTAGCACATGTACGGCATTCGGGTTATTATTATTGTATGGAGAACCTGCCCAAAATGTTTCTTCGTTGAGTTGTAATTCTTCGCGTTCGATTCCGCCATATACCATGGCTCCAAGACGGGAGTTGCCAATAGGGAGAGCTTCCGACCAATTTTGTGCAGGTTGACTATACCACAGTTTCAGGTCCTGTCCTGAAACAAGGTTGCTTATTAATAGGAATAATACAAAAAAAGTGTTTCTGTTCATATTGTATGGATTTGTAGCAAAGGTAGCTCATTTACCAATACAAAAGGCAGAAAAGTGCTTCTGAAATCTACCTTGGAAGTAACTTTTTTCCATATTTATGTTACTAATATATATGTTGTATGTTCCAAATGATAAAATAATAACTGCCGGTTTCTTTTTGATTTATTATCAGCTTGCCCTCTTGTCATATAGCTTGTTTGCAGGCTGATTAAGTGGGAGGTATAAAAAGAGAAGCTGGTATAGTTGCGTTGGGATGCCGGTATCGTTCCATTAAAGTACCGGTATCATTAATTTCCCACGCCGTGACAAGATCTTCCCACGCCGTGGTAGGAACTCGTCACGGCTGTGGGAAGAAGCTACCACGGCCGTGAAGAATTAAGTATACCGGTATCCTGATCGAACAATAGTTATTGAATGATATAAGTATGCCGGTTGTATGACGGATGTTTAATGGAGGCTTTTCTTGAAAAGTAAGTAAAGCTGGATAGGAGATATGGGAGAGCAAAATCATAAAATAATAGGCTGACAATAAAACTTATAAAATGTTATTGTCAGCCTATTGTCAGGGCTTATTGTCAGCATCTAATGGATTGAAAATCATTTATCTAATGAATAGGTATGACGGCTGACAATAAGAACTGCAAAATTTATATGTAAATACAATCAGTGTGTAGTAATTGACTTGTCTCTACATTGAACTTTTTATCTATTATCTCTCTTGCTTTTCGATTCATTCATAAACAGATAAGATTTCTTGTAGCCTCCGTAGTCTACAACCAACTTTTCCAGTACGATGCCCGGATCAAGAGGTTTGAAAATTAGTGTCTGCATGCCGTCTGATGTATTCGGCATATTCAGTTTGACCTTTTTCTCGACGATACGTCTTGCAACTGTCGGATAGTATATGCTATACACATTTTCGGGAAGTTCATTCAAATTCTGATTGAAATTGATAGTCTGTTCCTTCGCCCCTTCGAATCCGATACTGTACTCATGTCCTTTCCGGTCGTGGAAAGCAAGAGTCGATTTCACTATCACGTGAACAGTCACTTTGTCGACTTCTTTAGGCAATTTTATTTTGTAGGAGATAGAAGCTCCGTCGGTCGGCTGGGTATAAGGCATCAGAGCCATGCCGCCTAAGGGTTCGTCCCATGTAGGGGATCACTGTCCATTCCGTACTTGGTGCTGCTTTAGTGCTGTAATAGTGTTCGGCTTCCATAGCTACATATCCGTCTTGTCCGGTGAAGACGTATCCGCCGACAGCCTTTTCCGGATGCTCGATTCGATAGGTTGGTGGTAGTGTATCAGCGGGGAAATTATCATTCCATGAGGTATAACCAATATGTTTCTGAATCATCATGTTCTTCCATTTACCGCCGGACATAACATTGTTATAATCGTCACTCAATGCTTTATCCCGTACAAAAGCCTGTTCCACTTTATCTGCCCATTCGTTAGCTTGCGGATTGTTTTCTTTGTACAATTTATGATTCATGGCTTGTGCATAATACATCTCGTACAGGTTTGCCATGGCTTGAACAGGAAGAGGATTAATTGCTTGTAGGCATCTTTATATTCTGGTTTCAATGATATGTATTGTCTCAAAGCTTCCGCTTCCAGTTTCAGATATTCATCAGATACTTGTTTCCATTCGCCGGTCTCCAGGTTATAAGTATTCCGGTCGAGCATTTCTCCCGTTACGCGACCGTTATATTTGCTGTACAGGTTTAAGATTCGCATAGCTTCATCCGCTTGATCTTCGCCAAACTGCTGTGCGCAGAAACGACGGGGATGATCCAGCAAGTTGGAGACGTTGAATTGCTTGGGATTCCATGCCATATCCATGAAGAGCGTGATCGGATATTCCATTGGTTTCAAATCGCCTACATTCAGTATCCACAGCTTTTCTACTCCGTAATCGTATGTGAGTTGAAGTTGCTCCCACATATTTTGTATAGGGGTTACGTTCAGCCATTTGGAGTTTCTCGGAGCACCTACGTAGTCTACATGGTAATACATGCCCCAACCGCCCGGATGCTTACGTTCCTTGGCATTTGGCAGGCGGCATACATTTCCCCAGTTGTCATCACACAATAGCATGATTACGTCATCGGGTACACGCATACCTTTATCATAGTAATCCAGTACTTCTTTGTATAGTGCCCAGACTTGCGGGGTTTCTTTGGCAGGACGTTTAGTCACCTTTTCAATGATTCTGCGTTGGTTCTTTACTATGTCTTCCAGCAGTTTCACGTTGGTGTTTTCGCTCATGGCTGCGTCACCGTCTCCGCGCATACCGATGGTTACGATATCTTCTGTGCCCTGCATCCGTTCGATACCTTCACGGAAAAACTGATCGATCACTTTTTTGTTAGTTGTATAATCCCATGCACCATATTCTTTGCGCTTGCGTGACCATTCCTGATGGTTGCGTGCCATTGGTTCGTGGTGGGATGTACCGATGATGATTCCCATTTCATCAGCAGTCTTACTATTCTCCGGGTCGTCTGCATAGAAAGCCCAACTCCACATGGCAGGCCAAAGGAAATTACCTTTCAGGCGCAGTATCAGTTCGTAAACTTGTGTATAAAAACGGTGGTCACCGTAGTTTGTGCCGTAGGTTTGTTTTACCCAACCGGTCAGACAGGGCGCTTCATCATTCAGGAAGATACCGCGGTAGGTCACCGCAGGTTCTCCGTCTGTATACTGTCCCGGCTTTACATATACATTCTGTTGCTTTCGGATAGGGACGTCTGCCCACCAATACCAGGGAGATACCCCCATTTGTTCAGACAGTTCATAGATACCATAGATCGTACCGCGTCTGTCGCTGCCGATGATAACCACTGCTTCATCTACTCCTTCACAGGGATTAGTGACAACTTGCAGGATATATTTCTCGTTTTTCCCTTCCAGCTCTTTTTTATCTATTTTGTTTGCAGCTATCAGTTTTTTTACAAAAGGAGTACTATAGGTACCTACAATGACACAGTGTTTCGAACTTACGTTTGTTAAGAGCTCAGGCTTCGTTCCGCATACTTGCAGTATATCTTGTTGAAGATTGCCGACAGCTATCATCACTCCTTTGTCTTCGGAAGAATCTACATATATCGGACAAGGAACTCCTTGGGATATCAACGGAAAATGATTATCGGTCGGTGTGAATACTACGAATTGTTCAGCGGCAAATGCTGCTATACTCACAACAGAGAGGTAGAAGAATAGAAATAATCTTTTCATGGTTCAATATTTAATAATTTGTTGTTAATCATTGATCTTACGTTTCACTGTAACCGGATATTCTACTTTGCAGATAATTGGTAATTGAAAAGTATATAAAAGCAGGCTCAAAATGATGCAAATATCCTTCTTCATAAATACTATATTTAATGAAATTATCTTCTTTGTGTCTTAAATTCCAAGAATGGTTTATTTTTTGTCTGTACTGTGACACGATGCAAAGATAGTTGGTATTGATAAGAACGGGCTTTGGGTATGTTTCAATTATTTATACTGTTGATACCAATCTACTTTTTCTTGAAGTTTTTTCTTCGGAGATAAAATGAAGAAGTGTGAACAAACTGCTTTGTTCAATAAATTGTTTTTGATTTTTGTTTCAAATTCTTTTTGTATTGTATCTATGAGGCTGTCGGATGAATAATGATGGTTAATGTGTCATATTCCGTATTAATAAGATTGGTATGTGATGCGTATAATATAAGTTGGTTAAACAAGAGTAAGTAGAGATTTTAATGATCTTGAGAATATCGGTAAGCGTCAATTGCATTCTTAACCGAACCGTGTAACAGTAACAATTTTTGTGCATGGTCATGATTTAATCCTAGTTCCTCCATAATCATCCTGGTGCCTCTTTCTACCAGTTATGATTACTAAGCTGCATATTTACCATCTTATTTCCTTTCACCCGTCCAAGTTGAATCATCACCGACGTACTAATCATATTCAGAATCATTTTCTGTCCGGTGCCTGATTTCATCCGGGAACTGCCTGTCACATATTCCGGCCCTACAATCATTTCGATGGCGACATCTGCTTCTGCCGCCATTGGAGAATCGGGATTACTGGTGATACAACCTGTCAGGATACCGTGTTTACGGACTTCCCGTAAAGCACCGATTACGTACGGGGTAGTGCCGGAAGCGGCAATGCCGATAACGGTGTCTTTTTCGTTGATCTGGTGTTCGACGAGTTCTTCCCAACCTCGATTTTCATCATCTTCGGCTCCTTCTACCGGATTGCGCAAGGCTGTATCGCCTCCTGCAATCAGTCCGATAATCCAGTTGGGAGACATTCCGAAAGTAGGAGGAATTTCGGAAGCATCCAATACTCCCAGGCGACCGCTTGTGCCGGCCCCCATATAAAAGATGCGTCCGCCTTGTTTCATGCGGGGCACAATCTGATTGACAAGCTCTTCAATCTGTGGAATAGCCTTTTGTACGGCTAACGCTACTTTCTGATCTTCCTGGTTGATATCTTCTAAGATCTCTCGCACAGATTTCTTTTCCAGATGATCGTAAGGTGACGGTTGTTCGGTTATCTGCATTTTTATAATTACTGGTTATAAATTACAATAGGTAAAAGAATTATTGTTGATGGTATTGAATCAGTCCTTCCATCGGACTTTGAAGAATCTTACCGATCTGAATACCTGTTGTTTGCGCAGCCTCCTGCAAAATCTCCTTGTAACAGTGAGCTACGGAACCAATAAAATGTACCGGATATTGCTTATAATCATATTGCATCACGTTTCTGCGGAGAAAAGCGATAAAGCTGTTGAGCACTAGTGAACGGATAGCCGGTTCTTCCAAGTGCTGTGCAAGGAAAGGGGAGAGACTAGCCAGAAAACGGTTCGGAAAGGGTTGGCGGTAAACGCGGTCGATGATTTCGGGAGCCGTCAGGTCGAACTGTTTTAAGAAAGCTTCTTTGATGGCGGGTGGAAGCTGGTTTTTCAGTACATCGCCTACCAGTAGTTTTCCTAAGACTGCGCCGCTTCCTTCATCTCCCAGGATGAATCCAAGAGGGGAGATGTTGTTGACAATCTCTTTACCGTTGTAGAAACAGGAATTGGAACCTGTGCCGAGGATGCAGGCAATCCCTGCTTCATGTCCGCATAGTCCGCGGGCAGCGGCAAGCATATCCGAGTTGGCTTGATATTTCCGATGACAGGCAGGCTGTCGGCGATGGCCCGCCGGAGGACGGGAGCCTTTTCGGGAGTGCAGCCTGCACCATAAAAAAGACGGAGTTGATCGTTCCTTCCGGTAGTTGTGGCAGAAGGGAATGTGTCAGCTCTTGTTGAATTTCTTCTTCTGATTGGAAGAAGGGATTAATTCCCTTCGTTCCCATTCGTTTGATTGGGGTGTCGTTGAAAACGATGCACCAGTCGGTTTTTGTAGAACCACTATCTGCAATGAGTATCATATCTTTGAGTTTTTTATTGTTTCTTTCCGAAAGAATCCTCCAGTCGGTTGCGAATCATTAATGAGGCGACGATACCGGGTAGGGTACAAATACAAACCCAGATAAAGAAGTTTGTGTATCCGAGATGTTCCTGTATCCATCCGGCAGGCATACCGGGAATCATCATGCCTAGTGCCATAAATCCGGTTCCGATAGCATAGTGCGCCGTTTTGTGTTCACCTTCTGCTATATAAATCAGATATAGCATATAAGCGGTAAAACCGAAACCATACCCCAACTGTTCGATCGCTACACAAATGGCTATAAATATAGGATTGTCCGGGGGGGCGGCAGCCATCCATACATATAATAGATCGGGAATGTTGATGGCTAATGCATGGGTAATATCCATTTCTTGAATCCGTCACGGGAAACGAGGAAACCACTAATGATTCCACCGAGCAATAAAGCTATGACACCTATCGTGCCGTAGATCATTCCGACAGTTGCTGTGGATAAACCCAGTCCACCTTTATCGGTCGTGTCGAGCAGGAAAGGAGAAGCTATTTTGGCTAACTGTGATTCTCCCAACCGGTAGGTGAGGAGGAAAAAGAACATGAGACCGAGGTTCTTTTTCTGAAAGAATGTGACAAAGGTCAGGAGGAAATCTCCCAACAACTTACCCGGTGTGAGTCCGGGACGTTTAATGTCCGAATCAGGATGGGGAGGATAAGCCGATGATGGATAGTAAGAGTCAGAAATAATCCGGCAAGGAGGTAGAATGTAATACTCCATGCAAGGGAATATTGTTCTGTGATGTTTCCAGCCATCCTGCCAGCATGACTAGAATTCCCTGCCCGAAAATATTGGCAAGCCGATAAAACGTATTTCGAATACCGACAAAGAAAGATTGTTCTTTATTATTGAGCCCGAGCATATAGAAACCGTCTGCAGCGATGTCATGCGTAGCGGAACTGAACGCCAACAACCAGAAAAAGGCGAGAGTCAACTGTACATAATGAGCAGTCGGAATAAAGAAGGCTATTCCTGCAAATCCGGCAGCGATGAAACCTTGCATGGCAATAATCCAGGCACGCTTCGTTTTCACCAGGTCGACGAATGGACTCCATAGCGGTTGATAGTCCAGGGAAGATAGAGCCAGGAAGTGTATAAGGCTATTTCCGTATTGGATAATCCTAAACGCTTGTACATGATAACAGCAATCGTCATTACCGCTACGTATGGCAGCCCTTCTGCGAAGTAGAGGGTGGGTATCCAGCTCCAGGGATTTCTTTTTATAGTGGGGGTTGTCATGGTATTATTCTTTTTTATTGATATTGTTTCTCGAGCGTACTGCCGGGGTAATAGTGAGACAGTATTTCTTCATATTTGTAACCTTGCTCTCCCATTACGGCAGCACCAATCTGGCAAAGTCCTACTCCATGCCCCCATCCGGCTCCGGTAAGGATGAATCGTGAAGGGATTTTATCCTCTTTATCTCCTTTTTCCTCATATTCCTTGTCTACTACGAAGGCGGAACTATACAGATGAGAAGTAGATAAGGTACGGCGTATTTCCAGTTCTTTCCCGATAATAAGCGTTCGTAAGGTTCCTACAATCTTTAGTCGGACAAGACGTCCGGATGTTCCCCGTTCTATAGGAATTAAATCCAGAATTTGTCCGAAGTCAATTCCCGAACGTTGATGAATCAGTGTTGAAAGTTCTTGTTGGGTATAACTGACTTTCCAACGATAGAAGTCTGCTGTTTCCTGATCGTAGTTGTTTAGTACTTGGCTTAGAATTTTCTTATCCTGCGTATTACAAAAAGCAACAGGTGAGGTACGTATCCATTTATCAGCTTCCGCCTCTATGTTCAAATCGGGAAGTTGTTTTTCAGTCTTGCTATCCCGTTGTCTGATTAGATAAGGATGCTTTACGTTTTCCCAACAATTTTGGAACTCTTCAAAAAGCTCCGCCACAACATTTAGAGAAACGGGCATCACAAATCGCTCCTTTATACATCAGCACTTCCCCCCGCGTGGCGGAGACTGCTTCGATGGCTTGTGGTGTTGAGGCTCGTGTAATTCCCTGATAACGCTGGCAATGATCATCGGCACATACATCGAAATTTCTATGTGCTTCATGGTCATACCACTTAATAAATGAAGAATTAGGAATGAAGAATGAAGAATTGGCTGCGCTATCCGGCTGCACAGTAACTCTCCACTCTCCATTCTCAACTCTCAACTTATTAAGTAACCAGCTTCGGGAGATGACGGCGTGAGCCTTTAGTAGTTCTAAAGAAGCTGTTGCGCTCATCTCTGATGAAATTACACTGGTAAGATATTCTTCAATGGAAATCACATTGATGGCGGTTAGTTGTTCTCCTTCGATGATAATCTTTAATTCCCCTTTGAATTTCTGGACTTCTTTGCGTTCCCAATGGAAGTTGATTCCGATGGTCACATCTTTCAGTTCAAAGAAAGCATGCGCATTTTGTGGAGGAATGAAGGATAATTCGTCGTACTCTTTCCCTTGCCAATGAATCTTCCCATCCTGATAAATAACTTTCTGTGTCCCGGAAATTTCGTTCCGACAGAAGAACTAAATTTCACCGGGAAAGAGAATTCAATCTCTTTCCGGAAAGGATACCGACTGTTATTTGAGGTTGAGTCATAATACAGCTTTAATACGTTCTAGTATTTTTTGCAGTTTTTCTTTGGATATAGATATTTCCCGATAGATATCATATACCTTTTCAGGAGTCAGTTTCTCCATATCCTCTTCACGTACTATAGGGAATATGCCGTTCATTTCAGCAATAGCAGGACTGATGAGAATTTGTTCGTCTCCTTTTGCGTAATAGCAGTCAGGACGATGTTTGCTGCGTAAGAAGATAACACAATTGTAAGGGTGTTCGGCCACTGATTCAAATTCTTCTTCGTAGCGCTCTCTAAAATCCTCTTTGGTGCGTTCCAAACCATACCAGGCAAGAATATTCATCATTGGTTCTTTTCCGTTATTATTGGTAGCCAAGATGTCGTAAATCAGATGGAAGGTTTTCGACATTGTTTTCTTATTTTCCGCCTGAATCCTGATGAAACTGCACGGGAAATCTTTATAACTAATTTGCACCTTGTCGTTATCTATTAATTCCATGCGATCGTAATAGGCTCCCTGTATACTTTCCTCTTACTGCAAGCTTGAAATGGGCATGATCGGGAGCGGAAGCTCCACATTCCGGTCCATTATACAAAAGGAAGTATTCTTCCATAATGTCGGTGAGTTCTATCATATCTTTAAAATGCCCGGCTATGGATTGTGACTTGTGTTCCTTATCTACAATTGTAAAGTGGTGTTTAAATATGGGATAGGGATTAACCAGTATCTGATAATTCCTGTAACTGATGAACTCTTGTTCCTGCGGTCGGTTTGTTTGGCAGAGGAAGCAAGGCCGTGAGTGAATGGAGCAGTATCTGTCTGTGCGGTAGCCGAAAGAATACGTTTCGGATTAAAGAATAGTTTCGCACTTAAACAATTGTTACCAAACCACTTGGATATTTTTTTGTTCGTGACCGATACTGTTCCAGTGCTTGGTAATTTTCTTTGGCTAGTTCCCAAGAAAGAGTTTGCTTTTGGAATAACTGTTCGATACTTTGCTGAATTTCCTCTAATGTCGTTTTTTGTTGCAGGATGCGCTGTTCCAATTCCCACGTACGAAGCCGGTCTTTATATAGATTATTCTGGTTGATTTTCTCAACAGGCAGTGCAGCATCCGAGTTGCCTTCCCAACGGCGACAAAGGTAAATCACGTCGTATATTCTGCCTATCTGATAATCGTGTGAAATTTTCAATCCAAGGGCATAATCTTCTCCATAGCTTGTGTTCGGGACTTTGATTTCCCGAAGAATGGGCGTGTAGAATGCACGGGGAGCTCCCAGACCGTTGATACGTAATGCATTATTTCGTCCGTTGTCGGGCGTCCATTCCTTATGATCGATATGCCGGGGGCAATTTCCTGCATATCAAAGTTAGTCATCATATAAGTGCCGATTACCATTGCACATTTCTGTGTATAGAAAGTATCAATGATGATTTGCAGGCTATGTTCGTCTTTATACACGTCATCGCTATCAAGTTGGACGGCAAACTTTCCGCATTTCTCGTGATGGATACCTATGTTCCAACATCCGCCTATACCGAGGTCATCTCTTTCGGGAATGACGTGAATCAGCCGCTTGTCCGAACTAAGTTCATGGAGAACTTCACTGGTCCCGTCTGTCGAATGATTGTCGATGACAATGACATTGAACGGAAAGGTCGTTTGCTGGTTCAGTGCCGAGCGTACGGCATCTTTGACTGTGCGAATACGGTTGCGTACGGGTATAATGACAGAAGCTCATACTCAAAAGTGTGGGAAGAAAAGTCTACAGGGCGGAAGATAGGATAAAGATATCCGCCAATTTCCTTCAAATGGTTGGTGCATGCCTGTTCCATTTCGATCTGTACCTGACGGTTTTTAGGGTCTACATAATCGAACTGCTTCTCACCGCTTTTCCGCTTGTCACTTTCTACTTCGGTATATAGATATTCGTTGATGTGTACCAGTTTGCTCTTTTGGGATATTTTGAGTCTCAAATCATACAAGCCTGCATATTGATATTCCTCTTCTGTATTTTCTATAACTTCCTTGAATGCGTTGGCATTGAACAGTAGAACCGAGCCGAAATTGAAGTCGTCACGCAGGCTACCGGGTTGGTAATCAATGACCGGAGCTGTTTTTTGCACACCGTCTATCTGTTGGTAATGGTCTGCATATACCATAGCAGCTTGGGTCATTTCCATTACTTGAACCATTCTTTCAAGAGCGAACATGCCTATTTTTAGTGCAGTGTGTTTGGTATAGAGCAAGGTATATGTTTTATCAGAATGTTCTGCAATAGCTCGCATCGCTTGTGTAGACTGCATTTTCTCTACAGAGATGAGTTCGCATCCGGGAATACAGACATTGGTAATTGGCGATGCTAATAAATAAATTTTGTCTACCAGCGTCGATGCACGTAACTCCTTAACTGTTTGCATAGTTTCTTCCAACCGGCTGAAAGGAAGAAAACAGTTGATTGTTGTTTTCATTATTTTACTTCTTGTTTTGTAGTATGAGTTGTGTAAGATGTTTCTTTGTCTTGTTTTTTGATGAACAAACAAAGTCCAAGGAATGTGAACAGGGCATTGATTATCAACAACTCGTAACTAATTTGGTAACCGTTGAGCCATGCTTCCGAATTTCTTTGCAGGATATAGCAAAGAATAGGAGAAGCGATAGCTACCAACGGAATATATTTATCATAAACTTGTTTCTTGGTGAAGATGCCGAAAGCGAACAGTCCTAAGATAGGCCATACGTATAACTGGCCAATGTGTAAATCGCATCAATCACACTGGTGTTGTTCAGCAGATTGAATACGAAAATGACTGCTCCCATCACAACTGCCATACCGATATGTACATGTTTGCGTATTTGGCTAAGTGCCGCCTCTCCTTTTTTCTGTGCATGTAAAATATCTACAGTAAAGGAAGTGGTCAGTGCCGTCAAGGCAGAACCGGCTGCAGAATAGGCGGAGGCTATCAGTCCGATAATGAATAATATTCCGACTATGCCGGGAAAATAATTTCCGGTAGCAATCATCGGAAACAACTCGTCGCTTTTTTCCGGATTCCCAATGCCTTGCTGTGCTGTAAACGTATATAACAGTACTCCCAGCATCAGAAAAAGCAGAATGACAAAGAACTGTGAGATTCCACTGGTAATCATATTCTTCTGTGAGTCCCGGAAGTTCTTGCAGCTAAGATTGCGCTGCATCATATCCTGGTCGAGCCCATTCATGGCAATAACGGTGAATACTCCTGCCAGGAATTGCTTGAAGAAATATCGTTTGTCATTAACATCGTCAAAAAAAGAATGTCTTGGAAAAGTCACTGTCTGAAATCGTACTAACCAAACCACTGAAATTCAGATGCAAGCTGGAAGCAATATAATAGATGCAAAGTACAACCGACACTACCAGGCAGAATGTTTTTAGAACATCCGTCCATATCAATGATTTCACTCCACCGCGGAAAGTGTAGAGCCATACTATAAATACGGTAAGTATGACATTCAACAGGAAAGGAAGATGGAAAGGTTCGAAGATCAGCAGTTGTAGCGTCAGGCATACCAGGAATAATCGAACGGCAGCCCCTAGCATCTTTGAAATAAAAAAGAACCAGGCTCCCGTCTTGTAGGAAGAGCTTCCGAACCTGTTCTCCAGATATTCATATATGAAACCAGGTTCATACGATAAAAGAGAGGAACGAGTACAAACGCAATGATAATTTGTCCTACTATGAATCCCAGCACCATTTGCAGGTAAGAAAAGCTACTTGCCTGTACCATACCCGGAACGGAAACGAAAGTGACTCCGGAAATGGTGGAACCGATCATGGCAAAGGCAACAACATACCATGCCGATTTACGGTTTCCGACAAAGAATCCCTCATTGTCGGCTTTGCGTCCTGCTATATAAGAGATAGTGAACAGGATTATAAAGTATGCCACAATAGTGATAGATATAACGGCTGGACTCATATCTGCTATTTAAATTCGTTTGAGGATGAATGATCCGAATTAGTTTTTCTTTGTCTACAAAAGTAGGGAATTTATCATATATATGTATACTCTTACCTATTTTTATTCCCGGTGTGCCTCCGGTCGCGTGTTTGGACGAACGCCAGTTTTATTGAGCGAGGACAACTCCGGAGATTTCTTTTCAAGCGAAATGCCGGTTGTCTTTTTGTTGTCAGAATCGTGCATCTCATCTCTAAAACGGCAAGTATCAAAAGTTTGTCCTTTCTCCGGCTTCTCGCTACAGGAGAGTGCCAGATAGCCTCCGTCGTTATTAAGAGTCGGGAATCTGGATATTTCTATCAGGTTCTCTCCATTTACTTTATGTTTCCGAATGACCTTGCTGGTGTATTTGGTGAAACAAAGATAACCTTTGGATGGAATGGTGAGGGGAGTGGAGGAACTCTCGTTACAAAGAATGGTAGTACTGTATACTGTGCCACTTTCATACATTTTGTATAGATAAAGAGTTGGCAGGATAATAGTCTTTTCACCCGGATTATAGATTTCTACATATTCTGCACCGTCAGTAGCATTATCATACATTATTTCATTGAAAAGAAGCATACCTCTCACATCTTCCGGTAATTCGGGAGTGTCTGGATTATCTGGAAGGTCCGTATCGGGGTTATCGGGTGTTTCGTCGGGTGATGTGTTCGTTTTTACGTCATTAGACAACTGTATGTGATGGAACGTGAATCCTTTACAACGGGTTTTGGTGTAAATGCAGTATATACCGCAGTAGCGGGAAGTCTGTATATCGGTATCTTTTATCTGTCTTTCTTTTACGTATTCATTCTCGGATTCAAGCCGTGTCCAAAAAGTCCAGTAACCGTTATTGTCACATTCTACTTTTATGTATAGTTTCGGTGAAGAGTTTCCTTTCATCAGTTCTCTTCCCGAAGCCAGTAGTTTAGACTGCTCTCCGTTCTGACGATAAAGAGTTACATTATCTTTTGCTCCTCCAATCTGAATGTAATAGCCGTTTAAATTGCCGGAAAGAATGTTTGAGGAAGAAGTCAGATAAAATCGTGCATAATTGTTGGCGGAGGGTTGAAGGTGAGGTGAACTCCAAATTCCCAACGGGTATTTTTTACAGAGGTAGAAGGAATGGTGACATAAGCTGTTCCGGCGTCTTCCTGCGGATCATTTAGATGGATTCCTTCTTTAGATTGATGGTGAATTTGTCCATTTCTCCTTCCCAGGGAAGTTCGGGTGTGATAGTGTCTTCTCCTTTTAAATCTCCCTTTTCTTCGTCATCAGCAGGAAGCGAACAGTTGTAGAACAACATACTGAAAAAACATAAGAGAATGATTGTTTGGTAAATTTTCATGCGGTTTTTAATTTGAGTTTTTCGTTTTACCGTATTTGTTTGTGTATAGCGCAGAAGCAATTGCGGTTTGGATATTTGAATGAGGGACAAAGATAGACCTTCTTCTTGTAAATAAGACATTATTTATGTAAAAAAGATCACAAGTTCCTTTTATTCCCTGCAAATGTGCGGAAGGAAACTAATATAAGAAATTAGGTATTTATAAAGAAAGTGACCGACTTGTATTGCGACGATTGTCGTGCAGCAAGTCGGCCACTTATTGAGTCTTATCAATGTGCTTTTTTTAAGACTAGATGTTCTTAACTTTAATCAGATATTCGGCAATCTGAACTGCATTCAGAGCAGCGCCTTTCTTGATCTGGTCACCTACAATCCAGAAAGTCAATCCGTTTTCGTTTGTCAGGTCTTTGCGGATACGGCCTACGTATACCGGATCTTTACCTGCCAGGAACAGCGGCATCGGGTATTCTTTTTCTGCCGGATTGTCCTGAAGAACCAGCCTTCACCGTTAGCGAATGCTTCACGAGCTTCTTCTACGGAAATCGGACGTTCTGTTTCTACCCAGATACTTCAGAGTGAGCGCGTAATGCAGGAACACGTACACAAGTTGCACTAACCTTTACGTCAGAATGCATGATCTTACGTGTTTCATTATACATTTTCATTTCCTCTTTCGTATAACCGTTTTCTGTAAATACGTCAATCTGCGGAATCAGGTTGAATGCCAGCTGATAAGCAAACTTCTCTACTGTCACAGGCTCGTTTGCCAATACCTGGCGATACTGTTCGTACAATTCGTCCATAGCGGAGGCACCTGCACCGCTT
>ENA-OQJH01000396-OQJH01000396.1-human-gut-metagenome-genome-assembly--contig:-NODE-396-length-24860-cov-1.712287_pt1 | contig 24860 bp, 32 predicted proteins | sample MGYA00242597_ERZ504763 | MGnify/ENA primary metagenome ERZ504763 (study PRJEB26092, sample SAMD00036359) | human gut metagenome | host: Homo sapiens | study: EMG produced TPA metagenomics assembly of...
GATATTATTGCTGAAATAGACTCTCGTGATTTCCGTATTCGCAAGGAGCAGGCAGAGGCTATTTATAATCAGGCGAAGGCGGAATTTGAACGAACAAAAGTGTTGTATGAGAAAAGTAATTTATCAGCCAGTGCTTATGAAAAGGCATGTGCGGATTATACTTCTGCCAAAACAGCTTTTGAAACAGCAACGAATGAATTATATGATACAAAGTTGATTGCACCTTTTGCCGGATATGTCGGAGAAGTATATATTGAAAAATATCAGGATGTGAAAGCAACCCAACCTGTTATTTCCTTTATTGATATCACTCAATTGAAGATAGAAGCATTTGTCACACAGGATATTGCGCTTCAAGCCGGTAGAATCAAAGAGGTTGGGATTCGGTTTGATGCTTGTCCGGATACCATATATCCGGCAAAAGTCGTAGAAATATCCAAAAGTACGACCCGAAATAACCTTTCTTTTCTGATGACGGCTTTATTGCCGAATAAAGAGAGCAAATGGCCGGCAGGAATGTCCGGAAAGTACAGTTCGGCTCTCCGTCTTCATCTCTGGCGTCCATGATTGTTATACCGCAGACGGCTCTTAACCATCGTCCTGTTGATGGCGATTATGTGTGGGCTGTGGACAAGAGCACCGGGAAAGTTTCGAAACGGAAAATTGTTATGGGAGCATTGCTTCCGAATGGAAAGGTCGAAGTGAAAAGTGGATTGCAGGTGGGAGAAATGATTGCTGTCAGCAAACTGCGTTTCCTTTCGGAAGGTATGTCGGTAGATGTCATATCACAGCAACAAGAGATTTCCATCACTGCTCAAAAGTAAGTTTGAACGTATGAAATTTATAAAGTATTTCTTGCAGAAACGGTCGGTGACTATTCTGCTGTTGATATTGGTGCTGGGAGGAGGACTGCTTGCTTATGTCAAGATGGGTAAACTGGAAGATGCTCCATTTACTATAAAACAGGCATTGGTGTTGACTCCTTATTCGGGTGCTTCTCCCTCTGAAGTGCAGTCGCAGGTGACTGATGTATTGGAAGAATCAATACAGTCTTTGGGTGAATTGTATTATCTGAAAACTGAAAACAGAGCAGGGCTTTCCAAGATAACGGTTTATGTGAAAAAGGAAATTCGTGCGGACGAAATGCAGCAACTGTGGGATAAACTTCGGCGGAAGGTGAACGATGTACAGTCGAAACTGCCGGCAGGGGCGGGACCATCTGTTGTGAATGATGATTTTGGTGATGTGCTCGGTGTTTTCTATGGACTGACTGGGGAAGGATATTCTTATCGTGAATTGGAAGATCAGGCTAAACTTATTAAAAATGAGTTGCTTAAAGTAAAGGATGTAGCAAAGATCGAGATTTATGGAGTACAACCCCCGACGATTGATGTGATATTCACTCCTTCCGTTATGGCACAAAGCGGGATTACTACAATGGATATCTCCCGGGCTTTGATGCGCAAAACAGAGTTGTAGATGCCGGAGGAATTGATGCCGGTGTGAACAGGATACGGATTGAATCAACCGGAAATTTCTATTCTTTGGATGATATAAGGAATATGACAATCGTATCGCGTACGGGAGAACATTTCCGGTTGGCGGATATTGCGGAGATCAAAGAAAGTTATCAGTCGCCTTCCAGTAATAAAATGCGTATTGATGGAAATCCTGCAGTAGGCATTGCCATATCTACTGTACCGACAGGAAATGTGGTAGATATGGCAGAAGCTGTGAAGGATAAGATTGAACAGTTTGCAGAAACAATGCCTGACGGATTTGAGTTGCAGACGATTTATGATCAAGGTTATGAATCGGCAGTGGCAAATCAAGGGTTTATCTTGAATCTGATTATCTCTGTGGTGACGGTCGTCGCTATCCTGTTATTTTTTATCGGATTCAAAAATGGAATTCTGATAGGTAGTGGTTTGGTATTCTCTATTTTTGCAACGTTGATTGTGATGTTGACGCAAGGAATAGCTTTGCAGCGTATGTCGCTGGCTGCCATTATTATTGCTATGGGAATGTTGGTGGATAATGCGATTGTTGTGTCCGATTCAGCATTAGTCAATATGCAGCGGGGCATGCGTAAACGAGTGGCTATTATGCGGGCCTGCTCTTCAACTGCGTTGCCACTGTTAGCGGCAACTATCATTGCAATTCTAACTTTTTTACCTATATATTATTCGCCACATATCACTGGCGAATTACTGTCATCCTTAGTTGTAGTTATCGGCGTTTCGCTGATGTTCAGTTGGGTCTTTGCGCTGACGCAGACTCCTTTTTTCATTCAGGAGTTTGTTCGTCGGCCTAGACCCAACGAACTTAAGGCTGCTCTTTTTGCAGGTAAATATTACGACAAGTTTCGCGGTGCATTGAGATGGGTGATTCGTTATCGGTATGCAACAATCGGCTGTATGGTTGTGATGCTAGTGTTGTCGGCCTGGAGTTTCAAGTTTATTCCGAAAGTGTTTGTTCCTGCATTGGACAAGCAATATTTCACTTTGGATATGTGGCTGCCCGAAGGAACACAGATTGACGAGACCGATCGGCAGGCAATGGAAATGGCAACATATATCCGGGAACAATCGGAGACGGAGATGGTATCAACTTATGTTGGAAGAACTCCGCCACGCTATTATCTGTCGAATGTTTCTTTTGGACCTCAATCCAATTATGCACAAATATTGGTGAAGTGTAAGACATCAAAGCTGTCTCGCCAGTTACACGCCCGTTTACAGGATTCCATTTCGTTGAAATATCCTGATCCTTTGATAAAAGTGAATAAGTTTGAGTTGAGTCCGCTGACGGAAGCAGTTATTGAAGCCCGTTTCTTGGGACCGGACCCAGCCGTACTCGATTCGTTGGTTGGTCAGGCCATTGAGGTTATGCGACGAAATCCTAAAGTTGCAGATGCCCGCAATGAGTGGGGGAATATGTCGATGGTGATTCGTCCGGTGTATGATCCGGTGAAGGCCGGAGCATTGGGAATTACGAAAGCTTCCATGATGGAGTCTGTCAAATCTATTAATGACGGATTGCCTGTCGGCATTTATCGGGACGATGAAAAGAAAGTTCCTGTACTGTTGAAATCGGGATATGTAGATATTACGGATGCTAATACGTTAGGAGATTTTCGAGTTGGAACGGCGAGAAGTCGGCTCCGCTTTCGCAAGTGACCGAAAAAATAGAAACAACATGGGAATTTCCGCAAATAAGGACCTACAATCGTCAACTGTCTATGGCAGCTATGTGTGGTGTGAAACCAGGGCACACTATGGCGGAAGTGCATGGTGAGATACGGAAAGAGATTGAAGAAATTCAGCTTCCGGAAGGATGTACTTTCTTTTGGGATGCTCAATATAAGGATCAGGGTGAAGCGATGCAGGCTATCGCTAAATATTTTCCGTTGGCATTTCTTGCGCTGGTGGTTATTTTGGTAGCGCTGTTTGGCAATTTCCGTGAGCCGGTGATTATTATTTGCATTTTGCCTTTGTCGCTGATAGGAATTGCAGTCGGAATGTTGCTGACGGGATTCGATTTTGGATTCTTCCCTATAGCAGGTTGGCTGGGATTACTCGATGATTATAAAGAATGTAATTGTACTGATTGATGAGATTAATGTCCAGCACCGAAGCGGCATTGATTTATATACTTCTATCATTGAAGCTACCGTCTCCAGAACCCGACCGGTCTTGATGGCGGCCACCACTACTATTTTTGGTATGGTACCTCGTATTGTTTGATGTTGCTTTTGGAGGTATGGCCGCCACCATTATTTTCGGACTGACTTTTGCTACGGGGTTGACGCTGTTCGTTACGCCTGCCTTATATTCTATGTTCTATAAAGTAAAAGGAAAATAAAGTGAAAAAAAAAGATATTCAGCCTGTTGTTCAGTTGTTTCGCTTTTGGGGCTTTGCCGGTTTCAGGGCAACAAAGCGTATTGTTGGAAAAATATCGGACAATGGCATTAGATTATAATCATGATTTGAAAGCAGCCGAAAAGAATATTGCTGCCAGTGTGGAAGTAGAAAAATCAGCACGTGCGGATTTGAAACCAAAACTTTCCGGTGCAGCCAACTTCCAGTATACCGGAAACCCATTGGAATTGTCTTTGGATGTGCCTTCCTTGGGATTATCGAAGACTGTGGAAGGACAGCAGTTAAAGTATGGAGCTTCTCTTTCCATTCTTCAGCCGGTGTATACGGGAGGGCATGTGCTGGAGTCTATCCGTATGGCGCAACATCAACAATCTTTAGCAGGTAATCAGGCGAAAGTGCTGAATGATGCTGTTTGTTATCAAACGGATGTTCAATATTGGAGTGCCGTAGCTCGTCGGGAAATAGTCGATGTAGCTGAAGATTTCCGTAATTCGATAGCCTCTTTGGTTAAGACAATAAAAGAGAGGGTAGAGGTAGGTTTTGCTGATCCACAAGATTTATTGATGGCGGAAGTAAAATTGAACGAAGCAGAATATCAGTTGCTTCAGGCACAGAGTAATTTAGAAACGGGACGGATGGCATTAAATTCTATCATTGGTGTTGATCTGGAGCACTCTACGGAACTGGATGAACAGATACCGCTGGTAGTGGTCGATGATTCTATCTGGGTATCTACTGGTATGGATCGTCCTGAAATTCAAATGGCTTATGACAGGATTCGTATTGCTGAAAGTACAAAGAAACTAAATGATTCGCGATTTAAACCTCAATTTTATGTAGGAATAGACGGGAGTTATTCGTCTCCCGGATACAACTTCCGGAAAGATTTAGATCCGAATTATGCTGTTTATGCAAAGTGTCCGTGCCTATTTTTGAATGGGGAAAACGAAAAAGCGAGAAGCGGGCTGCTTCCTTTCAGGTAGGGATGGCGGAAGATAACCTGAACAAGATAGTAGACCAAGTGGAATTGGAAATTAGCGTGGCACGTAAAGCCTTGTTACGGGCTATCGAGCGGGTGCGCTTGAGTGGAAGTTCGCTTGCCAAAGCAGAAGAAAATGAAGCAAAAGCGGTGGAACGTTATAATGAGGGCAAAGTTTCTGTAGTGGAAGTGATTGATGCGCAAACTTACCGGCAAACTTCGCAAGTGAACTATGTAGAAGCGAAAGCATCCGCACAAGGCTATTATTCGGAATTAATAAAAGCACTTCATAGTTATGATTATCGGTAAAAAGCAGTAACTTTGTGTAAAAAGAATCTTATGGATATAAAACTAAACCATATACTATATAGTACGCTGTTTTCAGGATTAGGCGTGTTTTCTTTCTTTTTACTGGCCAACTATGTAGAACTTTCTGATAACGTGTCAGATGCGTTATATTCTTTAGGGATGTTTCTGTTCTTCATTGTCGCATTCAATTTACTGGGGTATTCTACTATTCATCTGACTACCTGGGTTGACAATCAATATTCAGTGAATATTTATCGTCGCAGGAAACTGATTTTTATTTATACAATGGTGATGGTGATGTTTTTTTTGCTCAATTATGGACTGCTAGTGACTGCCAAGCTTTTGGTTGGTGCATCACATCCTTTTGTTTTTCCCAACGGAGGGTGGCGTATATTGATAGTAGTCTGGCTGGTGGAGTTGGTGATTTTAGGCTTACTGCTTGCTAACCGGTCTATGCAACACTCGCTTAAATTACAGAAGCAGGCGGCCACTTTACAAGAAGAAAATAATATCGCACGCTATACAGCTCTTCAAAATCAGTTGAATCCGCATTTTTTGTTCAATAGTCTGAATACATTGATTTCTGAAATTCGATATAATCCTAAAAATGCGGAATTGTTCACACAACATCTTTCCGATGTATATCGTTATATTCTTCAATGTCAGAAACAACGCTTGGTGACGCTGAAGGATGAACTAGGTTTTCTTGATTCATATATCTTCCTTCATCAAGTTCGATTAGGTAATTGCATTCATGTTCACAACTATATTTCAGATAAATGTGAAGAGATGAAGATGCCACCTTTGACACTTCAATTATTGGTGGAGAATGTGATTAAACACAATGTGATTCATTCGAGAAAACCGATGGTTATTGAATTGTGTAGTGTAGAAGAACCTCCCACCTTGATAATTAGTAATCCGATTCGAACTAAAAAGTGCGGAGTAGTCTCGGGGATGGGGTTGAAAAATCTTTCTGCCCGTTACAAACTCCTTTGCAATCGGGATATTGTGATAGAAAACAAAACGGATCAATTTATCGTAAAAACTCCCTTATTTCCATGAATAAGATAAAAGTTGCTATTATAGAAGATGAAGTGCCGGCAGCACGTTTGTTACATGAGATGATACAGTCACTTCGTCCGGATTGGGAGGTGATGATCCTACCCGGTACTATTGAAGAATCCGTTGAATGGTTTCGCACAAATCCCCATCCGGAACTCCTGTTTCTGGACATTCAGTTGACAGATGGCAATTCTTTTATGTTGATTGAACAGGCGCGGCCCGATAGTATGATTGTCTTTACTACTGCTTACGACGAATATGCTGTTCGTGCCTTTACGGTGAATAGCATTGATTATTTGCTGAAACCGATTCATCAGGAACGTTTATTGCAGACTATTGAGCGTTTCGAGAATCTGACAGAAAAATATATTCATGATTTTAATCGGGAGAGCCGTTTATTGGAAGTGTTGGAGAGCTTGTCTGATATTCAAAGACTTCCGGGAATAGAAAACAAAAGATATCGTACCCGTTTTCTTATTTCTTCCGGCAATAAACTTTTCACGTTGGCAGTGAGTGATGTTTCCTATTTCTATTCAGAGAATAAACTCACTTTTGTGGTCACCAAGAATAATAAAGAATATGTTTTGGATTTTGCGTTGGATAAACTTTGCGAACAATTGGACCCGGATATGTTCTTCCGGACCAATCGTCAGACACTGGTTTCCGTAGATGCTATTCAGCGTATCGAACCGTATTTTCTGGGTAAGGCTGTTGTGCACGTCTTACCTCCTTTCAAGGATAAAATTATAGTCAGCAAGGATAAAATAGCTGCTTTTAAAGTGTGGCTGAATTATTGATTTTCGTTTTATAATAAAATGATGTGTTATTTCTCTTGATTGGCGAGCTTCTTAGTTAGCTTTTTCCAAGGGATGTGTGAACCAGAAACGGCTGCCGACTCCCATTTCGGATTCGGCACCGATAGTGCCGCCAAGATGTTCGATGATACTTCTGCAAATAGATAGACCTAAGCCCGTGCCTTTTGAAAAAGAGTTGAGTTTTACAAATCGGTCGAACACCTGATCTACTTTATCGGGTGCAATTCCCATACCTGTGTCTGTGACAGCGAATTCTATCTCATTACTTTCTGCTTTATGGCGATATTCCAACATAATCTGCCCTTCATTTGTAAATTTGAGAGCATTATTTATGAAATTGGTAATAACCTGCATTAAACGCTTTTTGTCTGTGTAAATATAATATTCAGGTAAATCCGGAGCCAGCAAAACGGGTACGGGTTTATCTTCTTTTATATCATAATTGCGCATTATATCTTCGCTGAAGCTCTTGATATCCAGGTGATCCATGGTGAAGTCGAGTGTTCCGGCTTCTATTTTCGATAAATCGAGAATATCGGAAATCAACTGCAAAAGAAGTTCCGTGTTTTCCTGCATAATGTCAACATAATCCTGACGTTCCTTTTTGTCATCCGATTCAATCAACAGACTTGCAAAACCAACAATTGCATTTAACGGAGTACGGATTTCGTGACTCATATTAGCGAGAAAGGCTGATTTTAAGCGGTCCAGATTTTCTGCTTTTTCTTTGGCTACTCTTAGTTCTTCTTCAATCGTTTTTTGATGATTGATATCGACACTGGTTATAACATGCGCTATCTGTCCGTCAATCCAGGCAAATGCTGCACTGAATACCCGGAACCAACATTTGTCAAACGGACGTTGGTAGTCCCAGGAGTAGACTTTGGTAGGTTGTCCGTTTTCATCAATCAAATGTTTTTTAGGGCAAAACTCACATTCTCCGGTTTTATCTTTATAAAGAGCCTGCCAGCATTTTTTTCCTTCAAAATGTTCGATGCCTCCGTAAGGAGCGGCCATAGATTCATTGGCATATAGCATATCATGAGAATCAAAGGAGTTCACATAAATGTCAACTCCCATATTATTCATGATGCTGCTTAATGTCTTGCTTGCCCGCACTTCTCTTTCTTTATATTCCCGCACTGCTATTTCCTTGGAGAGGGAGCCTAAAATGAGATGAATCACTTGAAGTTCTTCGTCGGTGAAGGATATTGCATGTTCTCTGTCTCCAAATCCGATGAATCCGATAATTTTCCCTTCGGAGTCTTGAATTTGCCGGATTAGTAATGAGTCGACTTTATAAAAATCCACGATGTCTACATCATTCCAAGAAGTATTTTGGTTTCTGCAAGCATAAAAAGGTTTGTTTTTTCCATTTATACGCGCAGCATGTTGATTGGTCATTTCGCTGATTTCAAAACGTTGTCGCAGGATGTTGTCGCTATTTCCGACAGTTTCCTTTAGGTAAAAGTAGCGAAATCCATCAGTTTGATAAATGAATCCTCTTTTAAAATCGTAGTATTCGCAAATATCCGTAAGTGATTCTGTGATTTTGTTTTCAATAGATTCACAGCCATTCAATCTTTCTAAAAAATGAAGTAAAAATGCATTGTAATTTTCTTTCTCTCTGGTCATATTGTTTTAGGCATCTTTAGTTAGATAAACTCAAAATGAGTATGCTGTTCATCTCTTTCAAATCTTCAAGCTGCTAATATACGGACTTTTTAAGAATGAAGAATACTGTTTTTGTTTTTTTCGTTAATTATTCCGTTTTTCTTTTATTTTAGTACGGAAAGAGAATAGGATAGAGAGGATATATTTTTTATGGGTGTATGGATATTGTATGTTTGTTGAAAAATATTAAAGTTGGGAGTGTAGTTGTGTTGTTGTTTTGATGATCTGTAAATACTTGATTAATTGAATGATATATTTGTCATTTTTCCTTTTAAACCAATAAGTCGTTCCTTTAAAAGAAACGACTTGTTGCACACCGAGAAACGCATCGTTTCTTTTAAAGAACATACCTTTCCATCTTGAGATGTGTAGATTTATGTTACAGTGTTTATATTTATTGTTTTGCATCTACATTGTAGGCATTATTTTAATGCTTCAATTATATGTGGTAGCATTGTCCAAATGGTATTTTCATCTTGAGCGGTGAAGAAGTTACCATCTATCTCTGATTTCTCATCGGTAGCTGTTCCGTTTTGAATAGCTGGCTTGGCTAATGGGTGAACTGCTACTTTTTTTCCCTTTGGTTATACCGGTAAAGTCAAACATCATTGCACCGGCACAATGTCCGATCATAATTTTCCCTTTATCCCCGAACGTTTTAATGACTTGCATCAAATCTACATTATAAGGCTTATCGGCATTCTGCTGAAATACAGGCACTGCATCGCCACAAGAGAAAACGAGTGCGTCAAACTCATCTTCGTGTCCCTTCAAATTAGCAATCACATCATCCACTGTCAGGCTGATTCCTGAATTTGTTTTAATCTCCTTCGTATCCGATACGGCAAATACTTATATGAAATGCCATTCTCGAAAAATGCTTCCAAATATTGGAATAGTCCACAACCATTTACCGGATTCACTGCTAAAACTGCAATTTTCTTTGCCATAATCATAATTATTTAAATGAAACAATAGTTATTATTAGTAAGTTTATTACTTTTGTGACGCAAATGTATCTTTCTTGTTTGAGAAATGCAATAACGTACTTGAAAATAAGGAAGTTACATAGAGGTAACTATTGCTGAAACTCAATAAAATACAAAACGTTAAAGAATGAAAAACTTTCATCCGACGGGGAATTGTCCGATAAGAGATGTGCTTAGCCGCTTGGGAGATAAGTGGTCGATGTTGGTGCTTATTACGCTGAACGCAAATGGAACTATGCGTTTTAGTGATATCCATAAAACGATAGAAGATGTCTCTCAAAGAATGTTGACTGTTACATTGCGTACTTTGGAATCAGATGGATTAGTTGAACGGAAAGTGTATGCTGAAGTACCTCCGTGTGGAGTATTGCTTGACAGATACAGGAAGTACATTGATTCCTCATATTGAAGGACTGGTGGGATGGGCCATGGAGAATATGGATACTATTTTGGACCATAGACAAATACATGTATAGCGTGTGCTTTATTTTTTATTGAATATCAAATCAAGTCCTTGAGTGCGATAAAATTCAAAACGGGTGTCGCTTGAGATAAGTGGCAAATGTTCGGTAATGGCATGGGCGATGATAACGTGGTCGGAAGGGTCTTTATGTCCTTGTGCTTCATTAATTTCTAATCGTGCATAAGTCTGCATGTGCTCTTTTTTCAGGGGAAGTATTTTGATGTAAAACTCTTTTTCGATTGAAGTGACCATTGCTTCTACTGACTTCCAGCGTTTGGAACATAAACCTTTATTTCGATATCCTACAATCAATTCACGAACAGATTCTGCACTCATATAAAGTACAGTATCAGGCTCTTGTAGTATAGCTGTTACATCACGATCTAACGAGTCTCTGTCGATCACTGCATAAACAAAGATATTAGTATCTATCAAATATCTCATTTATAGTAAGAATTTAGGATCGTTCACTATAAGGCTTCCCTTTAGTTTACCAAATGCTTCCCATGTCTTATTTACTTTCTTTTTCTTCGGTTTCTGCGCTTTGGCTTTGACTTCTTTTTTTTCTGATATTTTTTTTCTTTTTCATGATTCCTATTATTTGTATTATTTCCTATTTCTAGACAAAGATAATCTATTTATTCCAAATATTAAGGATAAGTTTCGTTAAGTAGAGTATGGTATTTTAGTTTTTTTATATCTTTATGGCAAACTAGATAATATGGAGATAAAAAAGTTATTTCAGATAAAAAAGAATTCCTTGATTTGTTACTCTTGGCTGATGAACAAGAAAGTATGATTGACCGATATCTGGAACGCGGTGATATGTTTGTTCTTTATGATGACGGGCTGAAAGCTCTTTGTGTGGTGACACGTGAGGGGGAAGGTGTTTATGAAATCAAGAATATTGCTACTGTTCCTTTCTTCCAACGACAGGGGTACGGAAAACGTTTAATAGAGTTTTTATTTGAATATTATCAGGGGAAGTGCTCTGAAATGTTGGTGGGCACAGGAGATGTACCTTCTTCCAAGTCTTTCTATGAACATTGTGGTTTTGCGATTTCTCACCGGATAAAGAATTTCTTTACTGACAACTACGATCATCCGATATATGAGGATGGTGTGCAGTTGGTGGATATGATATATTTGAAGAAAACATTTTAGTGTGTAACGATGGAAATAGATATCAATCATTTGGTGAAAGAATATGGAAATATGATTTCCATGATTGCTCACCGGATGATTCAGAATAAAGAAATCGCCCGCGAAGCAGCACAGGAAGTGTGGTATGAACTTTGCAAAAGTATCAGTAGTTTTAAAGCGATTCGGAGATTTCTACATGGATATACACTATCGCTCGTCGCACTATTGGCAGATATGCAGCATGTGAAAAGCAGGTGAAAATGTCGGAAATCGAATATTTCCGTTCGTTGCCGGAATTTGAATATTCCGGTGGGGAAGAAGCGAAGCGGGAATGGATAAAAGAAAGGTGCGACTGGTGTATCACCGCTTTAAATCATTGTCTGAATAATGATGCTCGTCTGATTTTTATCTTTAGAGAAAATGTCGGGTTGCCTTATCGGCAGATTGGCGAAATCATGGAACTGAAAGAAAGTAATGTGCGGCAAATCTATAATCGTTCCATTCAGAAAATCACAGCTTTTATGAATGATACTTGCCCGTTATATAATCCCGATGGTGCTTGTAAATGTCGCATTTGCAAACCGGTATATTCTATTGATATGGATAAAGAATATACAATGGTGCAACGAATGATGAGGCTTGCCGATTTATATAGGAAGTTTGAAAAAGAACTACCGAGGAAAAATTATTGGGAGAAATTCTTGCAGTAAGTTGTCACAAAGCTCATTTGCTTTTTCACTAACTATATGTATAATTAAAAAACATATAGTTATGAGTAAAATTGACTTTTTAAAGGAGCAGATTATAGAAGCTCGCACATTTGTGAATCGTTTGATGTCTGAATTGCCGGAAGATTTGTGGTATGTTATTCCTGAAGGAACAGATTCTAACTTTATTTGGCAAGTGGGACATCTGCTTGTTTCACAGAATTTCCATACACTGACAGCTGTTACCGGGGTGAACGAAAAGGTGGGGCGGTTAGTGCCTATCCAAAAATATAATAGAATATTCAATGGTATGGGAACATTGCATCGTTCCATAGAAAAGGACTTGATTCCAGTTGCTGAATTGAGAGAACAAACGGAAATAGTTCATCAAATCTGTATCGAGAATCTGGAAACTCTGAATGATGATGTTTTGGCAGAGTGCTTGCAGCCTCTCCCGTTTAAACATCCTGTTGCGGAAACTAAATATGAAGCATTGTCGTGGAGCTTTAAACATGAAATGTGGCACAGTGCAGAAATGGAAGCAATCAAAAGAGATTTAGGTTATCCAATCGTTTGGATGAAATAATGATTATGTCCTTTTCTATTACTGTGTGAATAAATAGACTTACTAATGATCTGCTATTGTATGCAAACGTGTTTCTCAATTTTTACAATTAAAGACTGCGCTCTTAATAAACGGTATCAGAGTTTATTAAAAACTATTTTGATCGTTTTTAGAGATCGATAGAATGAATTAAGTAAAAATATAAACAAAATAGGGCAATGACCGTTAGATCATTGCCCTATGATATATCTGTACTAATACTGAAATGTATCAGTTTAAAGGCTTTTTATGTCTCTATTTTTCTTATATTTTTCATTCCTCTTATTGCTTTTGTTTCCTCAAAGATACAAAAATAAAAAGCCATTTGTCAAGTGTTTCAGAAGAAAAGCCGATTATTCATTAAACCAGTCTATTTTCTTTGAAAAATACATCACTATTGCCAGAATGATAAACAGTCCTAAGCTGCCTGCCAATAATGCGAAAGTCTCCAGTTGGATAAGCACAAAGATATAAATATAGAGTATAGCCAACAAACCGGACATGATTAATGACGGTTTCTTTTTCTTGGTGATTCCGAACATGTATCCGCCTACCAGTATAATAGTCAGTGCAGAAGATAACAAATAGGCAGGGTTGAAACCGATGTGTTCAGAGAAGGAGAGGAGCAGGCTGTAGAATAGGCAGAGTGCCAGTCCTACCAATAAATACTGCAAGGCATGAATGCGGGTCTTGTTCATGATTTCAGTGAAGAAGATAACTCCGAAAGTCAGTAGGATAATCAGAATGGCATACTTTGCGGAACGCATAGACTGTTGGTACTGTTCCACCGGAATTTTGAAGTTCACACCGAAACTGGAACTCTCAATATCCTTGATATTTGAGGTGTTGAAGTCAACCATCACTTGTGAGTAATTCCGGTTCAAGTTTAAAACTTGCCATTGTGCGGAAAATTCCTTCTCCGTAATATTCCGGTTGTTAGGCAGATAGTTTCCGGTAAAGCTCGGTGTATTCCAGTTGGCTTTCAGATCTACACGGGTTGTTTTACCCAATGGAATAAAGTTGAGTGACTGTGAACCTTTCAGTTTGATTTTTATTTCGTATGGCAGTTTTTTGTTCTGCTTCAACTCCGACAAATTAGCGATCGCATGAACTCCGGTGTTAGCTATTCCTCTGTTGTCCATACCCGGTTCGAATATATAAACAGAATCTCCCAAGGTGATGCTGATTTGTTCGCTGATACCCCGCATATCGGTCAGGTTCAAGCAAATAGCTGCCCTGTCAAACTGCAACTGGTCCATGTCTATTCTGCTCTTTTTCAATTCTTCCGAACTGAATGAACCTTTCAATGTCAGTTCCGATTGATATACATTGACCTCATAGATACTTCTTTTCAGGATTTCAGTCTTCAGTTGTCCATTGACCATAAGCTCGTCAGGAAAAAGTATCAGGTCTTTGATGGAACCTTCTTCTCACCGTTGTTTTCAGTGACAACCGGATACTGGAGATTCAGGTAAGGGCCAGTGATGGTCTGTGCAAGACTCCATTTTTCGCTTACCTCGTCGATAGCTTCTTCCTGGGTTCGTCCCCGTTCGGAAATAAGATTCTCAATCATAAACATGGGTATCATCAGGAGAAGGATTAATAATCCGATGATGACAACCTTGATTGTTTTGGAGAAACGGTGGAGGCATCCCATAGGTTGCTGCGCCTGTTGCTCATTTAAATTTTCATTGAAAGCGTCCATAAGCCAGTAGTGTTTTGATGAATTATTTATTTTGATTTTAGAAATTTCTCTAAGGCTTCAATATGCGATTTGAAAGCTTCTCTGCCTTGCGGGGTTGCCTGAAAAACAGTCCGTGGCTTTCGTCCGACAAAACTTTTGTTGCATACGATATATCCCAGTTCTTCTAGGGCACGGGTATGGCTGGCAAGATTGCCGTCGGTCAGAGAGAGCTGCTCTTTCAGAAAATTGAAATCAGCTTCCTCATTTACCATCAGAATAGCCATGATGCCCAGTCGGACCTTGCTTTCGAATGCTTTATTAATATATTGGAATGCTTCTATCATTTATGATCTCTTTCTTTCGTAGTGTAAATAGAACAATATACCATAGAGGATATGGAAACCGCCGAAACCGATGGTCCAAAACAATAATGAATGACCTTCCCAAAAACAGTCTACGACGCCCAAACAGATGAAAGCATAACCTAACCATATGATGCTGGAATAAGTAAACTTGGAAACGTTGACCAGTGCCAGCCCATAAATAGAAGCATGACCGAAGCCAGGATGTCATAATACTCGTGCATAAGGATGGAAATACATAAAACACCTCCGGTCAGCATCGGAAGAGAGAAATTCCACAATGCCCGGTAAGTGAGGCGGCTGAAAATTTTGCCCTGTCTTCTTGGATTTGTAATAGGACAGGATGCAGGCAGTGACCGCAGCAGCTACCAATACAAGCGAGGCTATTATAGCCATCAATTCAAGGGCAACAATTAAATGAGTGCCCGGTGTAATAACTTGTGTGGCGATATATGCGCCAACTAATGCGTAAATGCCCGCCATGATTGCAGCGAGACCACTTAGAGAGATAAACTTTGAGGACTTTTCCATCAACTCTTTTATCTCATTTACCGATTCTAATGCTTTATCTTTATTCATATAAAAGTACTTTGTGCTGCAAAGTAAAATAAAAGATTTCAGATGAACAACTTTTTGCTTGAATATTTTGATAATAAAGAGTTCAATGGTATGATGAGGCTTTGATATGGTATTATACAAAAAAGAATTGCTGTCCCGTTCAACTTCTTGTTGAGTAGGGATAGCAATTCTATGGTGTTAACGATATGTCTTTTAACTTCGTATAAGTTACTGTATCAAAAAAATAATTTACAAGGTTACGCCTGTTTTAAAGATAGCAATTTCGCGATAGCCTTTCTTTTCGTTGTTTACGAATTCACCGCTTGCTACTTTGATAATATAATTAATGAAACGTTCGCAAGTCTTTTCCATCGGTTCGTTTTCTACAATTACACCAGCGTTGAAGTCAATCCATCCCGGTTTGTTTTTAGCCAGCGTTGAGTTGGTGGAAATCTTCATGGTTGGAACAAAAGTACCGAAAGGAGTACCACGTCCGGTGGTGAAAAGTACCATGTGGCATCCGCTTGCAGCAAGGGTGGTGGCTGCAACCAGGTCATTGCCCGGAGCAGAAAGCAGATTAAGACCTTTTTTCTGTAAACGTTCACCGTAAGGCATCACGCCGGATACATAGCTCTTTCCGCACTTTTGGGTGCATCCCAGTGCTTTTTCTTCCAGGGTAGAGATACCACCGGCTTTGTTTCCCGGAGAAGGATTTTCACCGACAGGCTCTCCGTGTGACAGGAAGTATTCTTTGAAGTCATTAATCAGATGGACGGTCTGTTCAAACAGTTCCTCGTTTTTGCAACGGTTCATTAGGATGGTTTCTGCACCGAACATTTCCGGTACTTCGGTCAATACGCTTGTACCTCCCTGTGCAATCAGGAAATCGGAGAACATACCCAATAGCGGGTTTGCTGTAATGCCGGAGAAACCATCGGAACCACCGCATTTCAATCCCACACGCAGTTCGGACAAAGGAACATCGGTGCGTTCGTCTTTAGAAGCCTTTGCATATAAATCACGCAGGATTTCCATTCCTTCTTCATACTCGTCACCTACCTTTTGAGTAACCATGAACTTCACGCGGTCTTCATCAAACTCGCCCAGAAACTCACGGAACACGTCCGGCTGGTTATTTTCGCATCCCAAGCCTACTACCAATACAGCGCCTGCATTGGGGTGAAGCACCATGTCACGAAGAATCTTTTTCGTATTTTCGTGGTCGTCACCAAGTTGTGAGCAACCGTAGTTGTGTGGGAAAGCGACAATGGCATCCACTCCCTTACCTTCGGTTTCGCGACGCAGTCCTTCAGCCAGTTGACCGATGATACCGTTTACGCAACCTACTGTCGGGATAATCCATATTTCGTTTCTTACCCCTACATCACCGTTTTTGCGACGATAACCTTTGAAAGTAAGATCTTTATGAGGAATATCCAAAGAAACCTGAATCGGGTTGTAAGTGTAATCCAACAATCCGGCGAGGTTGGTTTTGATGTTCGTTTCGTTCATCCAGTCACCCTGTTTCTTTGCCATTCGTGCATGTCCGATAGGATAACCGTACTTGATTACTTTTCGCCTTCAGCAAATTCTTCAATGCGAATTTATGTCCGGCAGGAATGTCTTCGTTCAGTGTAATTTCAATGCCATCTACAGAAAGATGCTCTCCTGCCGGGAGGTTAACAATGGCAACGGCAACGTTGTCGGCAGGATTAATTCTTAAATACTTTGTTTCCATGTAATGTACTTGTAAAGTTGTACTTTGTTGTTATTTGCTATGGTAATAGTCTATTGTTTCTACCGTTAACAAGTCGATGGGCATATAGTTGATGCAGGTCACTTCTTTCTTGAAAATAAGGTGATCGCAAAGAGCTTTGATGCCAATTGGCGCCTTGCAGTTCCGGTTGCTGGGCAATGAGGAAAGAGATGCTTCCTTCTTTCAGGCAGGTGACATTCCGTTCCAGAAGGTCATAACCTATCAGATTGAAATCTTTCTTTCCGCGACTTTGCAGGTATTCGCCGACGATATAGGCTTTAGAGTTGAATGTGATTCCGTTCTTCACTGTCGGATAGGTACGGAAGAATTCATCCAGCATCTCATTGTCTTCGTCGTTGCGTTCGGCATGCAAGTCGAGCTCCAGTATAGTACAAGACGGATGATGTTCTTTCATGTACTGCCTGAAACCGATTTCTCTGTTCTCTTGCTGGTTAGAACCCACAATTCCTTCATGTATTTTGCGGAAAATAACGATTTCCTTTTCATCCCGTGCCAGTAACATCATCATTCTGGCAGCAAAATATCCGCTTTGGCGTGAGTTCTGACCGAAGAAGGCGAGGGAGGTACGTCTTTGATATTTGAGTCTATATATATATAAGGTATATCCAACGTTTGCAACTGATCAGTAAAGCCTTTCGTATATTGCGGAGCCGTAGGGGCCACCATCACTCCGTCCGGTTGCTGAGTCAGGATAGCTTCGCTGGCGTCTACAAACGAATGATAGTCGTATGGATCGTAATAGTTGATCTTTACCGAGGTATTGAAGTCCGAGTAGGTCGCGATAGCTTCGTGGATACCCAGTTCTACTGCTGTCCAGTATTCGCCTTCCAGATGTTGAGGCAGAAGACAGATGAATGTGTACTTCTTGTTGGAAGCCAGGGCACTGGCATACATGTTAGGTTGATAGTCAAGCTGCTTCAGAATTTCTTCCACCCGTTTTTTGCTTGCTTCTGATACTCCGCTGCGTCCGTGAATGACGCGGTCTACTGTTCCTACAGACACGTCTGCTAAACGGGCGATGTCTTTGATTCTGATTCTTTCGGGCAATTTATTCATACGATCACCTTATTTATATAGGTTTATGTGCTCGCACACAATAATAATCTTAATATTTTCGATACAAATATATAACAATTTTTGTAATTACGAATTGTTGTATCTTTGTGCCCGCACACGAAAGGTATGTGGTGTTAGTCTTTTTATAGATTAATAGTCATGTTATCAGTGTGTTAACCCCTAAAATAGGGCTGGAATGATAAATTGAAAGTTCATAATATTAATAACTTAGAATTTAAAACATAAGATTATGGGAAAGAAAGTCGTTACATTAGGCGAAATCATGCTTAGATTGTCAACTCCAGGTAATACCCGCTTTGTTCAGTCTGACTCTTTTGATGTAGTATATGGTGGTGGAGAAGCGAACGTTGCAGTAAGCTGTGCCAACTACGGACATGAAGCCTATTTCGTAACCAAATTGCCGAAACATGAAATCGGACAGTCTGCTGTAAACGCATTGCGTAAATATGGTGTAAAGACAGACTTTATTGCTCGTGGTGGCGACCGCGTAGGTATCTACTATCTGGAAACAGGCGCTTCTATGCGTCCCAGCAAGGTTATCTATGACCGTGCTCATTCTGCTATCGCTGAAGCTGATGCTGCCGACTTCGATTTTGATGCTATTATGGAAGGTGCTGACTGGTTCCACTGGTCCGGTATCACTCCGGCTATTTCTGACAAAGCTGCCGAACTGACTCGTCTGGCTTGCGAAGCAGCTAAGCGTCATGGCGTAACTGTATCGGTTGACTTGAATTTCCGTAAGAAACTGTGGACAAAGGAAAAAGCACAGTCTATCATGAAACCGTTGATGAAGTATGTGGATGTATGTATCGGTAACGAAGAGGATGCGGAACTGTGTCTGGGCTTCAAACCGGATGCTGACGTTGAAGCAGGCCACACAGATGCTGAAGGCTATAAAGGTATCTTCCAGCAGATGATGAAAGAATTCGGATTCAAGTATGTGGTTTCTACATTGCGCGAATCTTTCTCTGCTACTCACAATGGTTGGAAAGCTATGATATACAATGGCGAAGAATTCTATACTTCCAAACGTTATGATATCGATCCGATTATCGACCGTGTAGGTGGTGGTGACTCTTTCTCCGGCGGTATTATCCACGGTTTGATGACTAAGCCTAACCAGGGTGCAGCTCTTGAATTCGCTGTTGCTGCATCTGCTTTGAAACACACAATCAATGGTGACTTTAACCTTGTTTCTGTAGAAGAAGTGGAAGCATTGGCTGGTGGTGACGCAAGCGGTCGCGTACAGCGATAGTTGAGAGTTGAGAATGGAGAGTTGAGAGTTTGAAAAATCAATTCATTTAAAATAAGAAATTAAAATGGCAAAATTCGATAAAATAGCCGTATTGAATAAAATCGGCTCTACAGGTATGGTTCCTGTATTCTATCACAAAGATGCGGAAGTGGCAAAGAAAGTAGTAAAGGCTTGTTATGACGGTGGTGTTCGTGCTTTCGAATTCACCAACCGTGGTGACTTCGCACAGGAAGTATTTGCTGAAATCGTGAAATATGCAGCAAAAGAATGTCCTGAAATGGCTATCGGTATCGGTTCAATCGTTGATCCGGCTACTGCTGCTATGTATCTTCAGTTAGGAGCTAACTTTGTGGTAGGTCCGTTATTTAATCCGGAAATCGCTAAGATATGTAACCGTCGTCTGGTAGCTTATACTCCGGGTTGTGGTTCTGTATCTGAAGTAGGTTTTGCGCAGGAAGTAGGTTGTGATCTTTGCAAAGTGTTTCCGGGTGATGTATATGGAACTAACTTTGTGAAAGGTTTGATGGCTCCGATGCCATGGTCTAAGCTGATGGTGACTGGTGGGGTAGAGCCTTCCAAGGAAAACCTGACTGCATGGATTAAAGCAGGTGTATTCTGTGTCGGTATGGGATCAAAACTGTTCCCGAAAGACAAGGTAGCAGCAGAAGACTGGGCTTATGTAACTGCAAAATGCGAAGAAGCTCTTAGCTATATTGCCGAGGCTCGCAAAAAATAAGATTAGAGAGCGAAAGCTATCTATAAATAAAAAAGAGGCTGATGCGTCAGCCTCTTCAAAATATGCCTCAAAGGGTTAGTTAGTTTAGTTAGTAATGAGGCATATTTTCCATTTTGTTTAAAGGTGTTTAAAGGGGATAAGTCATCGGAATGAGTGATCATTTTGGTGACTTGTTTTTTTGTTGGTCGTAAGCGCTTCTTTTAAGAATGATGTGGCATTCGCATTTTGATAATCCGTCCGATAACGAGCGCTGCAATGTACACCACGCAAAGCCTACGATTGAAAATACAAACGGTTTCTGTTCATTGAAAGTGCGGCGTGGAGGTACAGCGGTATAAGCCTCGTTGGCTGTAGTCTGATTGTCAGACTTGGTGGCTGCTGTTACTTGCAGTGTTGTTTCTGTTGCTACCATCTGGCAGCTATCTGTAGTTGTGGTTACAGTATCCACTAATATTTCTGTAGACATCTTTCTTACCCTTTTAAGTTATACGTAAATTCCTGTTATGGTTTCAACACAGTACTTATGGTTTAGTTCAAAGGGATTCTTAAAATCGGCGCAAAGGTAACTAAAAAAGTAAACGATGGAGCATGAGAAGCATATTCTTTTCAAATGATTTGATGTAGATCAATTATACAGGCAGACAAGCACATGCAATCGGGTTATCGCTGTTGTGCAACGCCATACCAATGATAAAAGTTGTATGTGTGTTGTGCTAAAGAAGAATCTCTTCTTCTGTACATACAAAGAGGAGATTCTTCACGATGTTAATTGTTCGGACGACAAAGATGCCTTAATTAGTTATTCAGGTACATAAATGATTTCACCGTTATCCAGTTCATAGGCAATGCCTACCTTTTTCCCACGTTTACCTTCTTTCTTGTCCTGATCTTCGGACGGGGTATACCGGTTGATTTTATTGCCTTCCTTGGTAATGATTTCCATATTCTCTTTACCCGGATTCTTTACCATCGTATAGTCTTCCTGCGAGAAAACCTCTGTCATGTTATACCGGCTGACAAGTGCTACCATCAATGCAACGGCAAAAACCATCGCAATGTCGAACAGATTGGATACTACGCTGATCGGGTCGGAGTCTTCCTCTTTTCGCAATAGGTTATGTTTCATTTCTCTGAGGTTTTATGGATGGAACGTTTGTCATTGAGCAATTCGGATATGAATTCAAGGTTGGTCATATCCTGCAGGTACCAGCGTTGTTTCACTTGCTGTGTAAGGAAGCCTACGGCACCGGCTACCAGTCCGACTACAGTGGTGGCGAAAGCGATCTGCATATTGTAAGCCATGGAAGCAATATCTCCGCTGGCCAGTCCTGCGAGGGCGGGTCCCATTGGAATTAATGTTCCCATCAGACCTAAGATCGGTCCCAGTTTGGTCAGGGTCTTGGAGATGGCTAAGTCTTTGTCCGCTGCGATTTCAAAATTAGCCAATAAACGTTGTACCTGTGCCGGAGTATCACGGGCGTCCAATACCTGACGCATATAGGTAATGACAAGTGATCTAGAATTTTCCGGAAGTTTTGGAACTCAGTTCTTCTACTGTGTCCGGAGTCAGCTTGCTCAGCTCGTTGCGGAGCAGGGTTTCCGTTTTACGAATGGACAGATATTGACCATAGAAACTACCGGCAAGTAAAATCGCGCGGCAAAAGAGGATGATTAATAAAACGATGACAGGAACGAGCAAGCCTGTTGAAATCCAGTATAAAATATCTGATATAAAGTTCATTGTTATTGATAATTTGAAGAGTTATTTATTCTATTATTGTTTCACACTTTTTTCTTTTGTTTCTGTTTCGGATGTTCCACCAGAGAAGTCCGAGAATTCCGCCAGCCAGTGCGATGACTATGACGCCTGTCAATGCTTTCCAGTCTATTTCACTGACACCTGCTGCGGAAGTCTTTCCGTTGACTGTGGCAACAATTCCCAAAACGGCTACCAGGGCATTGGTTAGGAAAAATAGTTCGAGGCGCAGTTCTTTTCCGGCAACAAATAGAGCAGTATAAATCTGCCGCAAGGGATGGCTGCCAGGATAAAGGCTGCATAGCTCCATGCTATCGTTTGAAATGAAGTAACCCGGAAAAGCAAAGATGAGATATACCAGCCGCTGAATAAAACCGGGAAAATCAATAATCCCGGAAACCAGCGGAGAAAACGGTACATGAGTATCATGCGCGGCTTGACCGGATAGTCATTGGCTACGTGGACGGCAAGCATGGCATAAGCCATTTGTATGCAGACTTCCACACTGAGGAGTACGGAAGTATCTAGCATCAAGGGCTGATTGCTTAGCCAATTGGCTATCTGAGTCTTCGATTGCTCGATAGCATACGGCCACATCAATCCGGCGAAGACAGCGCAGATAGCGGTGATAATACCGACCGCTATTAATTTCCAGAACGTTTGCTTCAACAGAAAGTTAAATGCTGTAAGAAGCATAAGTACAAGAACAACTGTATCCATTATATGATTTTACAATTTACAAGTTACGATTGATAATTCACAGGACGTGGGTTACATCTGACTGCTTTTGCGGCGCTTGCGTACAAAGAGTATCAGAGCAAGAATAACGATAATGACAGCGATGCCTACGGCTACATTGCTTAATGTATTTGTCTGATTTTCGGCTGTCTGATTCATCTCTTCTTTTTTCATCACCACTCCCTTGTTGCTGCCGCTTGCTTTTGCTTCACGGATTTTAGAGATATTTTCTTTGTACTGTGTAGCGGTTTGTGCGTCTGCTTTCGATGCAATGAAGTCACGGAGCTTGGCATTGTCACAAACAAATCCGGAACAAGACGGGCGGTAAGTATTGACAATCTCCGTATGAAGTTTGCTAAGTTCCGCTACCTGTTCTTCACTTGCTTGCCACAATCCCTTACGGCGCTTTCGAGCATGACGGCAGTCATCTCTTCCAAAGCGGCAGGATTCTGTTGTTCGAAATATTGTTTGACTCCCAAGTTCAGTTCATCCTTCACATATACATTATATATATTATCCCAAAGCTCTTTGTCGATTGCAGCCGGTTTCATCACATTCCATCCATAGGTATTGGTGATCACTTCTGCAAATTCACTTGCCGAAGAAGCCCCGCCTTTCATTTTCTCTTTGATGTAAGTTGGGTTCAGGATAGTGGTGCGACTTTCTACGCCGACAGCCTCTTTCAGTTCCTGCATCTTCATATGGTTCCGGTTGCGATAATCACTGAGGTAGGCATCCGGATCTTTGCCGGTCACATTGCGTACGGCGAGATTCATACCTCCCATAAATTCGTATACATGGTCAAGGCTTAAAGCTCCCCAGGTATTACTTTGCCGTGGTTGTACGACAACATCCGTCCGGGTCAGTGCAGCCTCGAAAGCGAACTTTTGGAATACTTCCCAATTCTTTTCGCTGCCGTAATACGCGCCCATATATTGAGATAAGTATCGGCGATTTCCGATTCATTCTCCCAGCGGTCGCCGGATTCTACCATTTCCTGAATACCGGTTCCATACATACCGTTGGCTCCTCCGAATACCCGGAATGTTGAAATTTCGCGGGCATCTTTCGGGCTTAATCCTTTTTCGGTCAGCACCCGTTCGGCTTCTATTACGCTGGAGGCAACCTGATTTTCATATTTGTCGTCTTTGGCGGCGGCAGCCATTTCTACTGCACGGTTGATGAGGAAGAGACGGGAGGCGGCAAGATCACGAAGTTGTCCGGAAGTCTGGACTACCACGTCGATGCGCGGACGTCCTAATTCGGTTGAAGGAATCAGTTTTAAATCGCTGACACGACCGAAAGCATCACGGACAGGCTCAACACCTAACATATAAAGTACCTGTGCGATGGTTGCCCCTCCGGTTTCAATAAACTCGGATGACCATAGTGTATAACTGACCTTGCGTGGTATGGAGTCGTTGTGACGTTGCTTGTACCTATCAATTGTCTGCTTGGCCAAAGCAATACCTTTTTCCCAGGCAGACTCTGTCGGAGTCGCTTCGGCATTAATGGCATACATATTACGTCCGGTAGGTAGCGTGTTCGGATTAGCGATCGGGTCACCACCGGGTGTGGGAGCTGTGTATCCGCCTTTCAAGGCATTCATCAGACTGCTCAGTTCCTCTTCCGGACTTGTCAGAAGTGCATTTTTATAATTGCCTACATTCTTGATGGTACGTTCTACTTCAGCTACTGCAAGCGCAAATTCCACCTCTTCTTTGCTGTATTCTTTCGGAGCCTTTCCCATAGCTGCCATCATTGCTGACATACCCTGCGGCTTTTCAGTCTTTCCTGCCATTGCCGGTTTGCCCGAAGCGTCTGTGGATGTATCCTTATTAGCCTTCATGCTGGCTTCCATTTTCTTTAAAGCTTCCGGACTGGCACCCATTGATTTGGCCATTTCCATCGCTTTTTCCGGGTCCATGTTAGCACCCATTTTCTTCATGGCTTCTTTCATGCCTGCAGGCATTTTACCATGAGGTCCTTTTTCCATTTTTGCCGAAGCCGGATGACCATTGCCCGACGGCTCATTATCAGCCTGATCCTTTTTGGCTGCGGCAGCCATCATCATTGCCATCATGCCTTTGGGGGCATTGCGCTCGGCTTCTATCTGTCTCGCTTTTGCCAACTCTTGCGGAGTGATTCCGGCTGTGTGGCAAATCAGTTCGTCGGTTGCCAGTGAAGGGTTAGCCATCAGTCTCTCTACGAGAAGGCGGGCAGGCATGAGATATTGCTGGGTAAAGACACTTCGGTGTTTTTCGGCAGATTCTGTAGCTTTGCCGCG
>ENA-OQJH01000398-OQJH01000398.1-human-gut-metagenome-genome-assembly--contig:-NODE-398-length-24767-cov-2.993953_pt1 | contig 24767 bp, 19 predicted proteins | sample MGYA00242597_ERZ504763 | MGnify/ENA primary metagenome ERZ504763 (study PRJEB26092, sample SAMD00036359) | human gut metagenome | host: Homo sapiens | study: EMG produced TPA metagenomics assembly of...
TGTCCATATCTATAAACCTTTCCCGTTGGATAGTTAAGGGTTTTCTTCCTGTTTGTTCTATCTCCGCAAGCTTGGAGTTAACTCCATAGCCTTGGGAGATAACTCCAAGCTTATGGAGATACTCCAAAGGCTATGGAGATAGAATACATCCGTATAAAAAGGTTTAATCTGGAAAGAGAAAAGGTTTATGCAACAGGAACAGATGCAATACATTGTTGTTTAATTCCGCTGGCGGGTTGTTACTTTTTCTCAGTTTCTTCTTCCTTTGGGCTTCACGGCAGCGGAAAGATTGAACCGGTTAAAAAGTCATGTTAACCCTTTTTGCATGCAGAAGATGTATATACTGAATCTAAAGAAAGGTATGAACCGGAAAATAAGAAGTAGTTCCCGTTAAATTTCTACTATCCCTTAAAAACGGAACTTTCTTCTTTTCTGAACAAAAAATCCCACTCATTCGTCATATTTTCCTCTTTTACATCAGAATATATTTGTACTTTTGGTCCGGATGCCCCAAGGAAAGAACATTTTCTTTGTCAGGCTTGTCTGAAAATCATAAATAAAACAACTACCGACTATGACAACACAAAAGTACAAAAGCCTATTGGTGATAATATGGGCACTATGGGCTTTTCATCCTTGTTTGGCTATTGACGATGTGCTCCGTACAGCCAAACGTGATGCTATTTTAGCACAAATTACAGGAGCCGTTCGTCCGAAAAAGCAGATTTCACTTATTTCGTTTGGTGCGAAAGGAGATGGGAAAAAAGATTGTAAACCTGCATTTGATAAAGCGATGAAGCGTGCTGCCCATATGGGAGGAGCACATATTGTGGTTCCCGCAGGGGAATATCTTTTGAGTGGTCCTATTCATTTTGTAAGTAATGTATGTTTGGAACTTCAGGAAGGGGCGACCTTGAAATTTTCATCTGAACCGGCTTTTTATCTCCCTCTGGTGAAAACCAGTTGGGAAGGAACTTCCTTCAGAATTACAGTCCTTTTATTTATGGATATCAGTTGGAAAATGTTTCCATCATCGGCAAAGGAGTGATAGATGGAAATGCGGGGACTACTTTTGCCACTTGGAAAAGTAAGCAGAAGATAGGGCAGCAGCTTAGTCGTGAAATGAATCATAAAGAAGTGCCGGTAGCCGAACGGAACTTCGGTGAGGGGTATTGGTTGCGTCCGCATCTGGTGCAATTCTTTGATTGTAAGAATATTACAATTGAGGATGTGTTTATTACGAATGCGCCTTTCTGGTGTATTCATTTACTGAAATCGGAGAATATTATCTGCCGTGGCATACGTTATGATGCAAAATTGGTCAACAATGATGGCATCGACCCTGAGTACACCCGTAATTTGCTGATTGAAAATATTGAATTTAATAATGGAGATGACAATGTGGCCATTAAATGCGGACGGGATAATGACGGATGGAAAACCAGTTGTCCTCGGAAAATATTATTATTCGTAACTGTAAGTTCAAAGGGCTTCATGGTGTGGTGTTGGGCAGTGAGATGTCATCGGGAATACAGCATGTTTTCGTAGAGAATTGCACTTACGGAGGCTATTGTAAACGAGGTATTTTTATCAAGACGAATCCGGACCGTGGAGGTTTTATTCGTGATATTTATGTGAATAATTGTGAGTTTGGTGAAGTGGAGGATCTTTTTTATGTAACTTCCATGTATGCAGGCGAGGGGATGGATAACCATCATTTTACTGAGGTGCATGATATTTATGTAAAGGATTTGAAATGCAAAAAGGTGAATGTAGCTGCATTGGTGCTTCAAGGTACAGAGGCAAAGCCTATTTATAATGTGACTTTTGATAACATGGATGTGGATAAAGCAGGGATAGGTCTTAGTTTTTCGAATACGAAGACAATTGGGGTTTCTAATTGTAATTTGGGAGGTTATGTTGGGGTGCCGTCTACAGCCAGTGCGAAAGATGGTATATTCAATAAATAGATTTGTTTGACTTCTTGGTTCACTTCGCCGATTCCTTGAGAAAGTCTTGTTACGCTGGAATGACAGAGTAAAAGGAAAGCAGGAAACTGTTTTCGGACAGACTGGGGAGGATTTTTCATCCCTCAGCTAAACAAATGTTTTTATAGATGGTTCTATAAGTAAAAAAGACGATAATTATGAATACAAATGAATTTGCCCGAATTTTATTGACTTGGATTAAGAGTTTTCTATCATGGATAGGCATCCCGCGCGATAGGTTGAATGAACTGGATGAGATTATTTTCTTGATCCTGATTGTAGTTATTGCTTTTGCTGTAGGAGCTGTATTTCATTATTTATCTGTGCGTTTCACACGGAAGGTGTTGAAATATAAAAATATCAGTTTTTTAAGTTCGCTGATAGAATACAATGCTTTGCGGAAAATGTCTGCGGTCATTCCGCCGCTTATTATATCCGCTTTGTTGCCGTTTGCGTTCGATTATCGTTCTACTTGGTTTACTGCCAGTGAAAAAATCACTTGGATTTATTTCTTTATCGCTTTGTTGTTTTCGGTCAATGCCGTGTTAAATTCGGTGGGTAATGTGCTGATGAACAAGGAGCAGTTACAGAATCGTCCGATGAAAGGTTTCATACAAATCTTTCAAGTGATTTTTTCGTGTATTGCCATCATTGTCATCATTTCTATATTGATTAATAAGTCGCCTCTCAATCTGATTACCGGACTGGGTGCTTTTGCTGCCGTGCTGATGTTGATTTTCAAAGATACCATCCTTGGCTTTGTGGCGGGGGTGCTGCTTTCCGAGAATGATATGGTGCATATCGGCGATTGGATTGAGATGCCTCAGAATAATGTGAATGGGGTGGTGATGGATATCACTCTGAACATTGTGAAGGTTCAGAATTTCGATAATACTATTGTCACTATACCTCCTTATTCATTAGTTTCCGGTTCATTTATCAATTGGCGTGGGATGACTGAATCGGGCGGACGGCGTATTATGCGCGAGTATGCGTTGAAACTGGATTACATACAACCCTGTACTCCTGAATTTTTGGAGAAAATGAAGAAGTTTGATGCTGATTTGGCCGACTTTATCACAGAAAAGCAGAAACAGGCGGCCGAAGGAAAGGTAGCGAATACTGACAATCCGGCGATTGGTAAATGGAACCATTGATACGAATGTAGGGCTGCTTCGTGCTTATATGACTCTCTATCTGAAGCGCCATCCTTTTATCAGTAAGGACCTGTTGCTGATGGTACGCACGTTGGCTCCTACGGAGAATGGTCTGCCTGTACAAATTTATTGTTTCTCGGCCAATAAGAACTGGCCTAGTTATGAATCTATCCAGGCGGAAATCATGGAGCATTTTGTTTCTGTTCTTCCCGAGTTTGGATTGTATCCGTTCCAGAATCCTACTGCCAGAGATTATGTAATCAGTGGTTTGATAGAGTCTGGCAAGGACCTTTCTACTGTAGACGGAATTCTTGGCATTCGGTCTTGCCAAAGGAAGAAAAGGTATAGTTAGGGATTTAAACATTTATTAATGACTTGCGGTTGAACAATTCTTGTTGCCGCCGTGTTATATAAATGTGTTTTTCATAGTATTAGATTAAAGGTTGAAGATTGCAATCGGCTTGAGAGAAGTAGTTGCATCTGAAGTAGAAGCGTCTACTATAAAAAATATAGAAAGGTTGTTCCTTACGGGACAGCCTTTTTGTTTTGTTAAAAGAAACCATTCGCATTAACTTGAAATGTTAAAGGATTTGTTGCTTTTATTAAACAATACTATAATTTCTCCTTAACGCTTCCTTAAATTTGCAGATAGCAGGAAAGTGCGTATATTTGTATGTGTGTTTTTCATAGTATTAGATTTAAGGTTAACAAAAGGTTGGAGCAAGGCGTTGCTCCTTTTTTTATGGAATAACGTGAGGCTTACATCTGCTGTCCGGTTCCGATACCCAATACAGAACCACAGAGAAGAATCCGTGCAATGTATTCCTCTCCGTGACTGTGTAACTTAATTCTGCTCTTTAATGCAAGGAGAAGGCTGAATTAAATAATCTCGATGCCTTGCTTCCGGCATAACTCCAATCCCACATCCTTTAACTTGAATTTCTGTATCTTTCCGCTGCCGTCATAGGGAACTCATCAACAAAGAAGATATATTTAGGAATTTTGTAACGGGCTATCTTGCCATCGCAAAAGTCACGTACATCGAATTCGTTCATTTCCACCCCTTCGTGCAAGATGATGAATGCGCCTACCGCTTCTCCGTATTTCTTGGAGGGGATACCGGCTACCTGTACATCTTTTATTCCTTCCATCTGATACAGGAACTCTTCTATTTCCCGTGGATAGATATTCTCTCCGCCACGGATAATCATGTCTTTTATTCTTCCTGTGATACGATAATTACCTTCTTCGTCTTTCACTCCCAAATCCCCTGAGTGGAGAAAGCCGTTCCGGTCTATCACTTCGGCGGTTGCTTCGGGGTTTTTGTAATACCCTTCATGGTGTTATACCCTTTGTTGCACATCTCGCCTTGTACGCCTATGGGACATTCTTCGCCTGTTTCCGGATCGATCACTTTTACTTCCGTAAACTCGAAATCACGGCCCACTGTGTTGCAGCGTACATCAAACGAATCGTCGATGCGGGAGGCTGTCATGCCGGGAGAAGCTTCTGTAAGCCCGTATACACTGGTGACCTTCATAAACATTTTCTCTTCTACACGTTTCATCAGTTCTACCGGACAGAGTGAGCCTGCCATAATGCCGGTACGCAGACTGGACATATCGAACATATCAAACATGGGATGGTTCAGCTCGGCAATGAACATGGTAGGAACCCCGTATAAGGCCGTGCAGCGTTCCTTGTGGACGGAGGCAAGTACCAGCAGTGGTCAAAGCGTTCCACCATTACCTGCGTACACCCGTGTGTAAGGCAGTTCATGGTGGCTAACACCACTCCGAAGCAATGGAACAGGGGTACGCAGACACATAGTTTGTCATCGGAAGTGAATTTCATGTGCTCGCCCGTCAGGAAACCGTTATTGCTGATGTTGTAATGGGTGAGCATGACTCCTTTGGGGAAACCGGTCGTGCCCGAAGTGTACTGCATGTTCACCGTGTCGTGGCAGTTCACCTTCGCTTTCGCTTCCAGCAGCTCGTCATCGTCTATGTTGCATCCCAGAAGCAGAATCTCGGCGGTGTTGTACATACCCCGGTATTTCTCGGGGCCGATGTAAATCACGTTCTTCATGCAGGGGAAGCGTTTGCTCTTCAGATATCCGCGCTGGCTGGTCTTTAGTTCGGGCAGCATGGCGTAGACCATATTTACATAGTCGTCATTGCCACGGTCTCCGTTTACGATACACAGCGTGTGCATGTCCGAGTTCTGGCAGAGGTATTCCAGTTCTGCCTGTTTGTAGTTGGTATTTACTGTTACGGCCACGGCACCGATTTTGGCGCAAGCGTACAGAAAGGTCAGCCAGTCGGGCACATTACCCGCCCAGATTCCTACATGGGTTCCCCGCTTCACGCCGATGGCTAGCAGTCCTTTGGCCATGTGGTCTACACGTTCGTTAAATTGTTTCCAGGTGAAGCGCAGATTACGGTCGGAATATACGATATATTCTTTATTGGGGGTGGTGAGGGCCAATGTTCAAGCCAGTCACCAAGGGTTCTTGTGCTTAATTCCATCATAAATCAAATAGGGGTATAGATAACGGCCAATATTTTGGCGGCTTGTCCTTGATATCCGTGTACGTGGTGCGGAACAATAGAATCATAATAAATACTGTCTCCGGCTTTGATCAGATGGCATTTTTTACCGTGGCATACTTCGATGGTGCCTTCCATGACATAGATAAACTCTTCGCCTTCATGCGAGGAGAGCGAGAAGTGGGTTTCCTCTGTCGGTTCTACGTCCACGATGAATGGTTCCATATGCCTGTCCGCTTTTGATTTTGACAGTGAGTGGTAGCGCATATGTGTACGCAGGTCCATTGCATTGTTCGAGAAACTGATGGTATCCTCACTCTCTTGTTTCCGGCAGATTACTGCTCCTTGTTCTTCCTGGTCGTCCAGAAAAGTGCCCAGACGTACCCCTAACGCACGGGCTATCTTGATGAGGGGAGCCAATGAAGGAAGATCTACATTATTCTCTATTCGTTCTATTTGTTCTTCGGCAAGGCCTGAGCGTACGGCCAGTTCGGCTACACTGATTTCTTTTGTTTCACGTAGTGATTTTATTTTTTCACCAACAATCTTTGTGCTGTCCATGGTTTGTTTTTAATAAGTTTGCAAAGTATAAAGTGCAAATATATAATAAAAAAGAATTGGACAGTCTATTTTTGTTCTGAATATGTAAAAAAGGTAAGTTAGTGACGAATTGCCGGTCATTTATCATTAATAGTCGGTAAGTTTCGAATATTTGTGTTTTTTGTTCTATCTTTGTTCTCGAAACTTAATTAAAGACTAAAACTTATGTTCTCAGGGATTGTAGAAGAATATGCGGAGGTGGTGCGTATTGTAAAGGAGCAGGAAAATCTGCACCTCACCTTGAAATGTTCGTTTGTGGACGAACTGAAAATAGACCAGAGTATCTCTCATAACGGCGTGTGCCTGACTGTTGTCAGTTTGCAGGATGGCACGTACACGGTTACCGCCATGAAAGAAACGATAGAGCGTTCCAACATCGGCTTGTTGAAAGTGGGAGATAAAGTGAATGTGGAACGCAGCATGATGATGAACGGGCGGCTGGACGGTCATATTGTGCAAGGGCATGTGGATCAGACTGCCGAATGTATGGATATAAAGGATGCTGAAGGGAGCTGGTATTTTACTTTCAGATATGCGTTTGACAAGGAAATGGCGAAGCGCGGTTACATCACGGTGGACAAAGGCTCGGTTACGGTGAACGGTGTGAGTCTGACCGTTTGTAACCCTACGGAGGATACTTTCCAGGTTGCCATTATTCCTTATACTTACGAACATACCAATTTCCATACTTTTAAAGTGGGAAGCATTGTGAATATAGAGTTTGATATCATCGGCAAATATTTAAGCCGCATGATGCAGTTCTCCTGATTCTTTCACCGCAGGTTGCACAGATGATTGTTAAAGATGAAAAAGGTTCTTTGTGGAAATCCGGAATTATCTGCATCGGCTTTTGAACAAAAAAAGAATCTGTGCAATCTGTGGTAAAACAAATATCAGAGTTATAAATCTTTTAGCAATATCTTACTGGTGCTTTTATAATATTCTTCGCGGGCATTGGTCAATGCCTCCCAAGGACCGCTATATCGTTCCCGGTCTATTTTGAAGGCTTCTGTTCCGGCTATGTCCAGTCTGTTCAGCAGCATAGCCACGTTCATCCGGTTGATATCTACTGACGGCAAATAGCCTATGCTTTCATCGTCACCGTCCATAGAAGTTTCGTAAACCATGTGCATGTCTTGTAGTTCGTATAGGATTTTCTTAGTGAGTCTTATCGGGATTTTATGTTCGTCGCTGAGTGTCTCGGCGGTATAAGGAGTCTCTTCCGTTTCAAATCGTTTGCATATCAGAGACATGATGAGGATGCACAGAAAGTCGTGATAACGGCGGCTGATATTTGCCGTCTCTTTGCTGAAACTGTAGTTGCGAAGATTCTGTGCCACATAGCAAAGCTCTGCGCCATACAGGCAGATTCCCCATGAAATTTGCGCCCATAACAAGAACATTGGAATAGCGGCGAAACTACCATAGATTGCATTGTATCTTGATACCCATATCTGACTGCCGATATACAAGTATTGAAAAGCCTGAAAGGCAGTGCCTGCGATGATACCCGGAATGATGGCATATTTCAGTTTCACTTTAGTATTGGGCATAAAGACGAACAGCCCCGTGAACATGGCCCAAGTCAGGATGAAAGGAACCAGGCGTACCAGAAATTTCATCAGGGTGCCAGTAATACGAAGTCCTCCATGTTTTTCACCATGGTGGACATAAAGATGGTAAGACACTGGAAGTACGATAAGTAGGGGTAACAAGAGCAGGATGGAGAAATAATCCGTCATTTTGCGATACAGCGTACGGGGTTTCTTCACTTGCCATATATAATTGAAGGTACGTTCTATGTTATAGGTTAGGCTCAAAATGGTCCAGAACAACATTACCAGACCCACTCCGATAAAAACCCCGCTTTTGGCGTGCACCAGATAAGAGTCAATCAGGCCGAGAATGGTTTCGGCAGCCGCACTCTGTCCTTCAAGACCGCTACGGAACTGGGTTTCCAGCAGGTTGGAGAAACCAAATCCACGTGCGATGCGAATAGAATGGCCAGAATGGGAATGATAGAAAGCAGGGTGCTGTATGTCAGTGCGGATGCTTTATTCAAAATACGTCCCTGAGTGAACTCACGAATAGAAAGAGTGGCGATTTTTATTGCATTATAGAGTATTCCTCGGGATTTGCTAACCTCGTCTTCTGTCACTCGCCATATATCATCTTTGAGAAACGATTGCAGACCTTTCAGTTTTTCCTTGTTCATGGTACTCATAAGCTCTTTATTAGGATATATGAAAAAAAAGCAGCCGGCCTGTAAGCCGGGTTCTGTTCCTCGCCTTGCGGCGAAGTGCCTGCCATTTATCTACGCCTGTTGTCACCAACAGGCTCTAGCGGTCTACCCTCCGACGTGGGGCGAGCAACCCTCATAATGTCGGTTTACATGACCTTACAACTCCTAAGACGTACAGCCCGTCATGTCACCATGCGGCTGGTGGGCTCTTACCCCACCTTCTCACCCTTACCCCGTTTCCCGTAGGAATTGTGGCGGTTGTTTTCTTCTACGTTACTCCACCTTCGCAGATGGCTTTCTGTTAGGAAGTAGGATGCTCTGCGTTGCCCGGACTTTCCTCTTTCGCCTTGCGGCGTCAGCGGCAGACCGGCCGGCTGCTTTTAAGTTTACAAAGATAGCGATTTTAGGTTAAACGTAGGATAATAAAGCGGAAAAAAAGTAAGAAAATAAATGAAAAAACAAAGAAAGAGCGGAACAGCCCATTACTTTTTCTTGGTATATATAATAAAGAGGAGAAAATCAGTGATGCTCGGTTCGGCACTCCTGCTTATTGTATAGAAACAACGGTAAAAACAGGAAGAATATTTAAAATAAATGAACTGTGCCGGAAAGAGAAGTGGGTGCTGTTTTCACTTTCCCTCTCCGGACACGGAATTTAGCGGTAGAATCCCAATTCGTTTCTCAATGAACGCACTTCCTGTTGCAAAAGTTCTATACGTTCCAGCATGTGGTGGATGGCGTCGATTCCTGCAATATTGATGGACAAGTCATAATATAAATGCGTGTAACGCTCCAGTTCCGCTAGTTGGGATGTGGGGAGGTAGCGTTCCTCGTCAATCACCCGGACTTCGATCAGTCCGTCTTCTTCCAGTTCCGTAATGAACGACGGGTCCACGTGGCAACGGTCGCAAAAATCGTTGATAATAATTAAATCGCTCTGCATAATCCTTCTCTTTTTTTAATTGCTACTATCTTTTAATTGGCGGAACAACTCTTTCTGATGTTCGGTAAGGTTGCTAGGAATGGTGACATTATAAGTTACTATCAGATCGCCAAATTTGCCTTCTTCCTTGTAAACAGGAAAGCCTTTGCCTTTCAAACGGACTTTGGTTCCGTTCTGGGTTTCAGGTTTTACTTTCAGTTTTACCTTGCCGTTCAGTGTGTCCACGGTTTCTTCACCACCCAGTACGGCGGTGTAGAGGCTAAGCGGAGCATCGATATATAAATCATTCCCCAGACGTTTGAATACAGGATCGTCTGGAATGACAAAGGTGATGTACAGATCGCCTGCAGGACCACCGTTTACTCCCGGTGCACCATGACCACGCAATTTGATAGTCTGTCCGTTGGCTATACCTGCCGGAACAGTGATACGTATGTTCTTTCCGTTTACATTAAGCACTTGTTTGTGTGTTTCGGCGGCTTCACGCAATGAAAGTTGTAATTCAGCATTATAGTCCTGTCCACGGAATCCGGCACTTCGTCTGCCGTTTGCACCGCCACGATGTCCGAACAGTTCTTCAAAGAAATCAGAGAAGCCACTTGTGCTGCCACCGAAATGTGCACCGCTGAATTCTTCTCCTCCATTGCCGGAATACCAGTAACTGCCGTTACCGTCCGTACCGAATCCGCTTCCGGCTCCGCCAAATCCTCCGAATCCACCGGCTCCTCCATATTGTTGCTTTTGTTTTTCAAATTCGTCGGCATGTTTCCAGTGTTCACCGTATTCGTCGTATTTCTTACGTTTTTCCGGGTCACTCAGTACTTCGTTGGCTTCATTTATCTCCTGAAACTTATCTTTGGCCCCAGGGTCATTCGGATTCAGGTCAGGATGGTATTTGCGGGCCAGCTTACGGAAAGCCTTCTTGATATCATCTTGGGTGGCGCTTTTGTCCACTCCCAATACTTTGTAATAGTCTATGTAAGCCATATTATATATTTGTTAAATTTCATCTGCTTTAAGGGAAACAAAATACATGCCAATTGGTTGTGTTCTGTTTTTATTTTATTATCTTTGCAGCGAATTTTAGAAATTATTCTAAAGGAAATGAGGGGATTGGCAATCATATTCAGGTTTTTTATGCTATTAGTCCTGCTGCTTCCTGTGGTTGCTCTGTGTCCTGTGAAGGCGGAAACAACCCCGGAAGGGCCTATCCTTATTGTCACTTCTTATAACCCCGAAACTCGTAGTATTTCTGACAACCTGTCTGCTTTTATGGATGAATACCGACAGCGTGGCGGCAAGTATACTCCGATCATAGAGAGTATGAACTGCAAGAATTTGTCCGAGGCTTATCTGTGGAAATCGCGTATGGCCTCCATCCTTGGTAAGTATAAAGGGAAAAACCGTCCGTCACTGGTTATATTGCTGGGGCAGGAGGCATGGTCGGCTTATATTTCACAAGACACGGAGATAGCTAAAAAGACTCCGTCCATCTGTGGTATGGTCAGTGTCAACGGACTGGTATTGCCTGATGATAGTATCGACACACGGGTATGGGAACCTGAAAGTAAGAATATTTATACGGATTTCGGCGATTATAATATTGTTGCCGGTTATGTATATGAATATGATGTCGATAAAACATAGAGTTGATGCGTCGCTTTTATCCTGATATGCGCCGTGTGGCATTTATATCGGATAATACCTATGGCGGGCTGTCTATGCAAGCCTTGGTTAAAAAGGAGATGAAGAAGTACCCCGATTTAGAAACAATTTGGCTGGACGGCCGTACGGAAACCTTTATGGAAGTGAGTGAAAGGATGCGCAGATTGCCTCAAAATACGTGTGTATTGTTGGGAACATGGCGTGTGGACTGTACGGAGAGTTATGTTATTGGTAATACGACTTATATGCTGCGTGATGCGAATCCTACCCTGCCTGTGTTTACTATCGCATCTGTGGGATTGGGACATTGGGCATTGGAGGATATACTCCCGAATACCATGCGGTAGGAAAGAATATAGGCGCGGTTACTTATGATTTTTTGGATAAAGGAGATAGAGAAGGGGTGGACTTGGTGACTATTCCCGGAAACTATACTTTTGATATAAAGCGTTTGCATGAATTCAAATTGGATTCATTGAATCTTCCTCAGGGAGCGGTGTTGGTGAACAAGACTCCTTCGCTTTATGAGCAGTATAAATATTGGGTCATAGGGGTTGTTTCGGCGTTCATGTTCCTGATAGTCTGTTTCTTGATAGCCATATATTATATTATCCGTATCAACCACTTGAAACATCATCTGGAAGTGTCTGGCGAGGAGTTGTTGGTAGCAAGGAGAAAGCGGAAGAATCCAACAGGCTGAAGACAGCTTTTCTGGCCAATATGAGCCACGAGATACGCACTCCGTTGAATGCTATTGTGGGATTTTCCAGCGTGTTGGTCAGTGATGATTCCTCTCCTGCCGAGAAGGCGCAGTATTGTGATATCATTCAGAAGAATTCCGATTTGTTGTTGCACCTCATAAATGATATTCTGGACATCTCGCGCATGGAATCCGGAAAAATAAAATTCGTATGGGAGGAATGTGATGTAGTAGAGTTGTGTCAGACGGCTTTGTCTACAGCGGAGTATGGACGCAAGACCAGCGCTTTGTTTCTGTTCGAAACTCCTGTAGCTTCGCTGGTTATCAAGACGGATGCCCAGCGCCTGAAGCAAGTATTGATTAATTTGTTGTCCAATGCCGCTAAATTTACCCCGTCCGGTTCTATTAAATTGGCGATTGCCATAGACAAACAGCATCAACAGTTGGAATTGTCTGTGTCGGATACCGGTTGCGGTATTCCGTCCGATAAGAGCGACAGGGTTTTTGAACGTTTCGAGAAATTGAATGAATATTCCAAGGTACAGGGCTGGGATTGGCCATCAGCAGGCTGATAGTCGAGAATTTGGGAGGTAAGATATGGGTGGACAAGGATTATACCGAAGGCGCCCGGTTTGTATTCACGCATCCTTTAACTAAAAAAGAAAAAGAATAGAGATATGAAATATAGAATATGTATCAGCGCCCTGCTGTTGTGGGCGGGTATGCAGGTGTCTGCATCCAATAATCAGAAAGAAGTGGTTATCAAGATTATAGAAACCAGTGATGTGCACGGGAATTTCTTTCCGTATAACTTTATCGAACGGAAAGAATGGAGTGGAAGTCTTGCCCGTGTTCATTCCTTTGTGAAAGAGCAGCGTGAGAAATATGGGGATAATTGCCTGTTGATGGATAATGGGGATATCCTGCAAGGTCAGCCTACAGCTTACTATTATAATTTTATGGATACCGTGTCTACCCATGTGGCGGCGGATATGATGAATTATATGGGATGTGTGGTAGGCAATATGGGTAATCATGACGTAGAGACCGGGCATGCGGTGTACGACCGTTGGATAAAACAGTGCGATTTTCCGGTACTGGGGGCTAACATTATAGACAATGCCACCGGAAAACCTTATCTGAAACCCTACGAGGTGTTGGAGCGTGACGGAGTGAGGATAGCGGTTCTGGGTATGATTACTCCGGCCATTCCTTCATGGTTGCCGGAGAAGTTATGGAGTGGCCTGCATTTTGAGGAAATGGAGCCCTGCGCACGTAAGTGGGTGAAGATTATAAAGGAAAAAGAGAACCCCGATGTCATTGTGGGATTGTTTCATGCTGGAAAGTCGGGCAACGTGTTGGGACAGGTGGTGGAAGATGCCTCTATGGATGTTGCCAAACGGGTCCCGGGCTTTGATGTGGTGCTGATGGGGCACGACCATACAAGGGAATGTGTAAAGGTGCAGAATGTGGCAGGAGACAGTGTGTTGGTCATTGATCCGGCAAACAATGCCAATGTGGTTTCGGATGTGACCCTGACCGTAACAAAGAAAGACGGGAAAGTGGTGGCGAAGTCGGTGGAGGCAGATTGGCGGATATGAACAAGTATCCTGTCAGCCAGGAGTTTATGGATAAATTCGCTCCTCAATATAAGGCTGTAAATGACTTCGTATCCCGTAAAATCGGTACTATTTCACGTACCATCACAGCGAAGGATGCTTATTTCGGTTCTTCTCCTTTCATAGACCTGATTCATCAGTTGCAATTGGAAATTTCGGGTGCTGAAGTGTCCTTCTGTGCTCCGTTGTCCTTCCGAGCAGAGATTAAAGAAGGAGACATCTATGTGAGTGATATGTTTAATTTGTACAAGTACGAGAACATGCTGTATGTGATGGAACTCTCGGGCAAGGAAATTAAAGATTTCCTGGAAATGGCATACGCATCTGGACTAATCAGATGAAGAGTTCCGAGGACCACCTGATGCTTTTCAAGGAGCCGGTAGAGAAGGGGAAGCGTGCTAATTTCAAGAATTTCAGCTTTAACTTTGACTCTGCCGCAGGCATTAATTATACGGTGGACGTGACCAAGCCGGCAGGAGAGAAAATCACGATTCAGAGCATGTCAGACGGGACTCCTTTCAGTATGGATAAGGTTTATAAAGTGGCTTTGAATTCTTACCGTGGGAACGGTGGCGGAGATTTATTGACCCTTGGAGCAGGAATTTCCAAGGAAGATTTGGCAAAACGTATTATTTTTGCAACCGATAAGGATTTGCGTTATTATCTGATGCAATATATTGAGCAGGAAAAGTGCTGCATCCTCATGCCATGCACCAGTGGAAGTTTATTCCGGAGGATGGACTGTGCCTGCCGCAAAAAAAGACTATCAATTGCTGTTTGGCGAGGAAAAGAAATAATAGTTGAGCAAGAGAAGGTACATAATAGCCCCGTTATTACTGCTGACGCTGTTTTTAACGTATCAGGTAAGCATCACCTTGTTTACCCACGTTCATATTGTGAACGGGGTGATGATTGTGCACTCTCATCCTTTGTCCGGCAAACACCATACGCATACCACAGGACAGGTTATTTCTATTGCTCATCTGAGCACTATTCATACTTTGGAGGCCGAGGTTCAGGCGAGATGACTGTATTCCGTCCTTTGTTGTATGTTTTGGAATATAAGATAAATACTTTCCGCGCGAAAGCGCTTTGCGCGCAATGTATCCATTTGCGCGCTCCTCCTTTTCATTGCTGAAACAAAGGTATATCTGTTGATGGAATACATTCGGGCAATCCCTTTAACAGATGGGAATGTGTTTTTGCCATAGGGCTACACACATTCTTTATTGAATAAACCGAAACATTTTAGTAATAGAAAAAAAATAGATGAAACAATATATTCTGTTACTCGTGCTCATGGTGATGGGTGCGGGTATCAATGCGTATGCAGAAGATGTAAATCCTGTGAAGGAAGGCAATGTGATTTCAGGTCATGTAGTGGAAAAAGGCACGGAGAACAGCCTTCCGTATGCTGCCATATTGATTGTGGAAACCGGGCAGGGTACGGTGAGTAACGAGGACGGTGAGTTCCGTTTCAAGAAGGTTCCGGCAGGAAAGTACACATTGAGGGTTCAGCTACTGGGCTATGAGACACAGGAAAAGAAAGTGACCGTCAGTAACGACTTCACGGTAGATGTTCATTTTTTGATGAGTGATGAAAGTATTATGACGGACGAGGTGGTTGTATCGGCCAATCGCAATGAGACAAGTCGCAAGGTGGCTCCGGTGGTAGTCAATGTGATGAATGCCAAGCTGTTCGAATCGGTGAACTCTACCGATTTGGCTAAATCCTTGAATTACCAGTCGGGGCTGCGTGTGGAGAACAACTGCCAGAACTGCGGCTTCCCTCAAGTACGTATCAATGGGCTGGAAGGACCTTATTCGCAAATTCTTATCAATAGCCGTCCGGTAGTCAGTGCTCTGTCCGGTGTATATGGCTTGGAGCAGATTCCGGTGAATATGATAGAGCGTGTAGAGGTTGTCCGCGGAGGAGGGTCGGCCTTGTTTGGTGCTAATGCAGTGGGCGGAACCATCAATATCATCACGAAAGACCCCATCAACAATTCATTTCAAGTTTCTTCAACAATGTCCAATATGAACGGCAAGGTGTGGGAACAGTATATGGGAGCCAACGCCTCTTTGGTGTCAAAAGACAATACATATGGCATCGCTTTGTATCAGTCTTATCGGAACCGTAATCCGTATGATGCGGACGGGGACGGTTTCTCGGAGTTGGGAAAGCTGAACATGAATACGTTCGGGCTGCGTACCTATTACCGTCCTACGCAGTTCAGCCGTATCAGTCTGGAATATCATACCACGAATGAGTTCCGTCGCGGAGGGAATAAATTTGATTTGCAGCCGCACGAAACGGATATCACCGAACAGACCAAGCATGTCATCAATAGTGGCGGATTGAGTTATGATCTGTTTTGGAAAGAATACAAGCATAAGCTTTCTTTCTATTCTTCCATCCAGCATACCGACCGTAACAGTTATTATGGTGCGCAACAGGATGCGAATGCATACGGAAAGACGAAAGACCTGACTTGGGTGGCAGGTGGCATGTATGTGGGTAATTTTGAGAAAGTTTTATTCTCTCCTGCTACTTTTACCGCCGGGTTGGAGTATCAGAACAACTCCCTGCACGATGTTATGACCGGTTATCACCGTGATATGAAACAGGATGTGCGTATTGCCAGCGCTTTTGTGCAGAACGAATGGAAAATGAATCAGTTTGTATTCCTGGCCGGGTTCCGTCTGGATGACCATAACCTGATTGACAATCCTATCTTCAGCCCCCGTCTGAACCTGCTCTACAAACCGAGTGACAAACTACAGGCACGTATTACCTGGTCTACCGGTTTCCGTGCGCCGCAGGCATACGATGAGGATTTGCATGTTACCGCAGTAGGAGGTGAGGGCGTGCTTATCAAGTTGGCGGAAGGGCTGAAACCGGAGCATTCCAACAGCATCAGCGGCTCCATTGACTGGACGGCGAATATCGGTCATTTCCAGACCAATTTGTTATTGGAAGGGTTCTATACCGGATTGGATGACGTGTTTGTTCTGGAGGATATGGGCCATGACGAGAACGGTAACAAGGTGAAGGAGCGTCGCAACGGTAACGGGGCACGTGTGTATGGCGTGAATCTGGACGGAAAGATTGCACATGGACGTGATGCGGCTTTACAGGTGGGCTTCACGGTGCAGCGCAGCGAATATACCGAGCTGGAGGCATGGAGTGAGAATCCTGAGGTAGCGCCGGTGAAGCGGATGCCCCGTACTCCTGACTATTACGGTTATTTCACATTGACATCTGCTCCGTTCAAGAATTTCGACTGCTCCTTGTCCGGTGTGTACACAGGCCGGATGCATGTGCCGCATTTCGCACCGACAGAGTTGCCCGAGGAATATATAGGACAATATATCGCTAAAGATGAAATGGTGCATACTCCTGATTTCTTTGATTTGAATGTGAAACTGAATTACACATTTGTATTGAATGACCATATCAAATTGCAGTTAAACGGTGGAGTACAGAATATTTTTAATGCTTTCCAAAAGGATTTGGACAAAGGTGGTTATCGTGACTCGGGTTATTTCTATGGGCCTACACAGCTAGAACGTATTTTGTGGGGATCAAGATTACGAATTGAATAATCTGCTGATTTGTCAATGTGCTAATATGTCAATGGGGTACGCTTTGTTCCGCATGGCACATTAGCACATTGTCACATTGACAAATTAACAGATTGATTTATTACCAACTACTGACAAGTGACTATACTTTTCTGTAATCCGGAATCCGGATCGGGATAATTATATAAGGGGAAGCGGTGTTCTGTTTCTCCTTCCATATATTTCCACAGACTGGCATATTCTTCTTTCTTCTCGCCCATTTCCTGCAATTGCAGCATATATTGCCAGATAGACTTGTTTTCCTTGATGTATATTTTTTCCATCTGATGAATAATCGGAGTATGCTGGCGGGTTGGGTCATGGTCAAATTCCAGTATCCGTTTTCCCTCTTTTGTCATACCGATAGTTACGAAAGTCATGCTCTTGCCTATACCCGGCAGGTTCAGTACGCTGCGGTCTGTTGCTACGAAAGGAATCTGATGGAAGGTGCAGAAACGCTGTACGGCTGCCGCACGGTCTTTACTGTTTCTCAACAGGTTCAAAAACTCCTTTTCTTGCTCTGCGGAAAGTTTTCCCCATCTTTTTTCCTCTTCTTTCTCCTGTAAGGAACGGCTGTTCGGTGTGAATACCGCATAGTTCTCTTCAAAACCTTTTACCGAGAAAGTGTAGTAACACAATACACCCAATCCGTTCAATACTTTGCGCAGCTTGGCGGTATGTCCGCGACGGGAAGCCGCCACATTATATACTAGCTGGTTGGTGATAGTCCACCCGGCTGCCAGTATCTTGCGGATAGCTTCACGCGCTTCGGGTGTTACTTCCAGTGGAGTCTGGAAATGCGTTTGAATCAGAAATTGTCTGACCCCTACGGCAGATGCCTTTTCTTTGAACTCACGTAAGATATCCAATAGTTCGTCATTGATTCGCATGGGCAGATATACCGGGAGCCGGCTGCCAGGCGTACTCGTTGCAGTTCCGCATATTTCTCTCCTTCGGCGCGGTGCAGGTTTGCGTTTCGTTTGCGGACAGCCATTTTGTAGACGGCTTCCAATATATTGCGCAAGGTCTTGTTCTGGCTCATCAATGCATCGCCTCCCGTAATCAGGATATCCCTGAGCTGAGTGTCGTTCTCGAAATATTCCATCAGTTTCTCAACCTCTTGTCCCAGCTCTCTTTCGGTTTCAATTCCTCGAAGTTGAAGTTCAGACGTTCACTTTGGAAGTCGTACATGCGCTGGCAGGATGCACACAGGCCGCCGCATGCACGTCCCATCGAGTCGGGGATAAGAATGGCCACATCGGGATAACGGCGGTGAATGTTGTGTCCGTCCGGCAGCAGCCATCCTGCAGCGTTAGGCTTTCCGTCCTCCACAGCATCTTCTTTTTCCCATGCGTGGATGTTACCGTATGTTTCCACCAGTTGGGGAGAGTACAGAATATAGCTTCGTATGGCTGTATCATCATATCCTTTCCCCGTAGGATTCAACAAAGACAGATAGTAAGGGGTGATAAAGACAGGCATTCCTTTCTTGCGTGCTTTGTGATAAAGCTGCAAGGTCTCTTCGGATAGGGAGTTGCCTAGCATTCGGTTCAGTTCGGTAGGGCTTTTTATGGCCATTGCCAGATGAAAACGGGCTTCGTTCCACCATTGGCAGACCAGCTGGCGTTTGTCCTCTTCCGTGCTTCCTTCGGGAAAAAGATAGCGGCTGGAAGGCGCGTGTCTGTTTTCTATTTTCTGGATAAGAAGGGAGATAATACGCTCTTTGTTTTGTCGGCGGATAGCCGGACATCCTCATTCAGTCCGCTGGGCCAGCGTTTCATCCATTGTTGCACTTGTTTTTCATCAGGTAGTTCCTCCTCTTCGTGATAAAGCCGGTCAAACTGGTGATACAGGTCAATCCATAAATCAACGGAAATCTCTTCATTGATGATACTATTCGTTAAAAACTTCCAAAGCAGTGAGATGGTTTCTATTTTAATCTCCTGTTCTGTAGAGGCTTCGTAAATGGTTTTTCCATCGTTATCTATCAGTCTTTTAATTTGCCTTGCGGCAGCAGGATTGTAAATAGGACCGGATAATAGATAATCGTTCAGCTTGTTTTTGAAAGCTATTTCATCCTGCTTTCTGAAGCCAATGAAGTGAGTTGGGTTAATCGGGTTTCGAATAGTGTTTTAATGCCATGGGTGGATAACATCTTATTCTTTTGTTTCATAAGCAAACGGTTGTTAAAAAAGTGAATACTATAAATAACATATTTCTCGTAGAAAAGTTATCAAACTGTTAACTTCATGCTGCTAAGATAGTAAAAAAGCTTCTTTTATGCAAATTCCTTAACAAAAAGACGTTTTTTATAAATAGCATTATTTTATAGAGTACATTTGCTTTGTGCTTTCGTCTTTTTTTAAAGCCCGGAGCTTTATCGGGAAACGAAGAAATTCGTAATTTTGTAGAGCTTTGCTTGTTTGCAGGCCAATCAAGCTGAAGAGAAACCTCATTTTAATAGATGGAAAAACAACATAGAAGTAAATAAATGGAACTGAAACAACTTTTTACCTTTGCAGCAGCCTGTTCGCTGGCACTTTCGGTGTCGGCTCAAGATAGAGTACACTATACAGGCACAGAGCTGTCTAACCCTACCTATCATGACGGACAATTATCACCTGTGGTAGGAGTACACAATATTCAGGTGATGCGCGCCAACCGGGAACATCCTGCACCCGATAACGGCAATGGATGGACATACAATCATCAGTCCATGTTGCTTATTGGAACGGACAATTCTATATGCATTATCTTTCCGATCCATCAGACGAGCATATTCCTCCCTCACAGACTTTCCTGATGACTTCAAAAGATGGATACCACTGGACAAATCCGGTGACTCTTTTCCCTATCTACCGGGTTCCCGATGGCTATACCAAGCCCGGACGCACAGACAAGGCGAAAGATCTGGATGCCATCATGCATCAGCGTGTAGGCTTCTATGTATCAAAAAGCGGCAGATTGATAGCTATGGGAAACTATGGCGTAGCTCTGGACAAGAAAGATGACCCGAATGACGGGAACGGAATAGGCCGTGTGGTTCGCGAGATTAAGAAAGACGGTTCGTTCGGTCCCATTTATTTCATTTACTATAACCATGCGTTTAATGAAAAGAATACATCCTATCCTTATTTTAAACGCAGCAAAGACAAGGAATTTGTAAAAGCCTGTCAGGAGATTCTGGACAATCCTCGTTACCGTATGCAGTGGGTGGAGGAAGCTGACCGTAATGACCCGTTGATTCCTTTACACAAAGAATACAAAGCGTATTGTGACTATACTTTGCCCGACGGTCGTTTGGTAAGCTTGTGGAAACATGCCCTGACTTCCATCAGCGAGGATGGTGGGAATACGTGGGCGCAACCGGTGAACGTGCGAAAGGGTTTGTTAACAGTAATGCGAAGATTTGGGGGCAGCGTTTGAGTGACGGTACATACGCCACGGTGTATAATCCTTCCGAGTTCCGTTGGCCGCTGGCTATCTCGCTCAGTAAGGACGGGCTGGAATATACGACCTTGAATTTGGTGCATGGCGAAATTACACCGATGCGTTACGGAGGTAATTATAAATCATTCGGGCCTCAGTATGTACGGGGTATTCAGGAAGGTAACGGAACTCCTCCCGATGGTGATTTGTGGGTGACTTACAGTGTGAACAAGGAGGACATGTGGGTCTCTCATATTCCTGTGCCCGTCCGCGCACATGCCAGTGCACATGCTGACGATAATTTTGCCAACTATAAAGATTTGAATGAACTGACCGACTGGAATTTGTATTCTTTGCAGTGGGCTCCCGTATCATTGGATGGAAAATGGTTGGTGCTGCAAGATAAGGATTTGTTCGATTATGCCCGTGTGGAGCGTAAGATACCTGCTACAAAAGAACTTAAAGTTTCTTTCGAACTGATGGCGGAGCAGAACGATAAGGGCCTTTTGCAAATAGAATTCCTAGATGAAAACGGTATTGCTTGTTCCCGTCTGGAATTGACTTCCGACGGACTTTTCCGTGCCAAAGGAGGTGCGCGGTTTGGTAATTTGTTGAAGTATGAACCGGGCAAGACGTATAAGGTAGAAGTGGAACTCTCTGTTGCTAACCGTATGGTAACCGTTTACGTGGATGGAAAGAAAGCAGGACAACGTATGTTCTTTGCTCCCGTTCCGGCCATTGAAAGAGTGATGTTCCGCACCGGAGCGCAACGGACTTATCCTACGGTGGATACTCCGGCAGACTGGTATGGCATTCTGCCGAATGCAGGTGAGCAAGAACCTTTGTGCACCTATCGTATAGCCAATTTCAAGACGACTTCTGCTGATAAGGATGCCGGTGCGGCTTTCTTGAAATATAAGGATTTCAAGCCCTACGTGGATTATTTCAACAGTATGGAGGATGAGAATATAGCCAGGCTGTTCCCAATGCCCGCGCATCTCAATGGATGGAAGAAACATACCTCTTTTCGAGTGCTCTCAAAAGAACTTCGAGGAAATGTATTATTATCGTTGGTGGACGCTGCGCAAGCACATCAAGGAAACTCCGGTGGGCTATGGTATGACCGAATTCTTGGTAAACCGTTCGTATGCCGATAAATACAATCTGATAGCTTGTGCCATCGGTCATCATATTTATGAGAGCCGCTGGTTGCGTAACCCGGAATACTTGAATCAGATTATCCATACTTGGTATCGGGGTAACGAAGGAGGCCCGATGGCCAAAATGACCAAGTTCAGCTCGTGGAATGCGGATGCGGTACTGGGACGTTACATGGTCGATGGAAACAAGGAATTCTTGTTGGATATGGTAAAGGATTTGGAAGCGGAATATGCGTTGGGAAAGAACAAACCGCCTGTCCAATGGACTTTACTGGCAGGGAGATGTGCAGGATGGCATGGAGGAATCTATCAGTGGAGGTCGTCGTAAGCAATATGCCCGTCCTACTATCAACAGTTATATGTATGGCAACGCCAAAGCGCTCTCTCTTATCGGCATCATGACAGGAGATGAGGCATGGCCATGAAATATGGATTGAAAGCCGACTCCATTAAAACGTTGGTACAGGATAAGTTGTGGAACACAGACCACCATTTCTTTGAAACGATGCGTGGAGATGCGTCCGCCGAGGTACGCGAGGCTATCGGCTATATCCCTTGGTATTTCAATTTGCCGGATGCTTCTTCCCAATACGATGTGGCATGGAAGGAAGTGATGGACGAGAAAGGTTTTTCCGCACCTTACGGACTTACCACTGCCGAGCGCCGTCATCCTGAGTTCCGTACGCATGGCGTAGGTAAGTGTGAATGGGATGGGGCTATCTGCCGTTTGCATCTGCACAGACTTTGACTGCAATGGCCAATTTCATGAATAATTATCCTCAGACTGTATTGACAGACAGCGTGTATTTCCATCAAATGGAACGCTATGTGGAGTCGCAACATCATCGTGGGCGTCCCTACATCGGCGAGTATCTGGATGAGGTAACCGGTTATTGGTTGAAAGGGGATCAGGAACGCAGCCGTTATTACAATCATTCTACTTTTAATGATTTGATGATTACCGGTTTGATAGGACTCCGTCCGCGCATGGATAACACAGTGGAGGTGAATCCGTTGATTCCCGAAGGAAAATGGGATTATTTCTGTTTGGATAATGTGTTGTATCATGGCCGTAACCTCACTATTTTGTGGGATAAAGACGGCAGCCGTTACCAGCGTGGAAAAGGTCTGCATATCTATGTGGATGGAAAGGAAGTAGGACATGCCGATACATTGACCCGTGTTCTTTGTGAGAATGTGCTATAATTTTGAATAAAGGGGATGTCTTAAGATAATAAATAGACTGTTGAAAGAAAAATGAATTACAGAAAATTCTTAATAGCCGCTTTGTTAGTTATGTCTTTCTCCGTGCAGGCGAAAGACATAACTATTACCCGCCTGACGTGTGAGATGCGCGAAGGAAGAGTGACCATCTCTGATGCCCCTCGTTTGGGATGGCAGATGAGTTCGCCGGAAAATGGCACGCGGCAGACTGCTTATGAGATAGAGGTTCGGGATGTATGGGCAGGAAAAGTAGTCTGGAACAGCGGCAAAGTAAAATCCGCTCAAAGCCAGTTGGTTTCCTGTGCGGATGCGGTCTTGGAGAAGGACAGGCATTATACTTGGCGTGTCCGTGTCTGGGATGAGGCTGATACGCTTCGGCATGGAGTGCGCCCTCTGATTTCAGTATCCTGACTTCCGAAGCGGCTTTCGCCGGCAGTGAATGGATTGGGGCCATTACCCGTAAGGATGCCCGCATACCCGAAGGCCGGAAATATCATGGCAGTGAGCTGAAAAAGCCTGAGGCAAAGGCCGCCTGGGCTGCTGTGGATACTTTGGCAAAGAAAAGTATTTATCTGCGTCGCGAGTTCCATGTGGCAAAGAAAGTGAAAGACGCCACGGCGTATGTATGTGGCTTGGGCTTTTATGAATTTTCGCTGAATGGAGAAAAGTGGGAGACAGCGAATTTGCCCCCCTTTGGAGCGACTATGACAAAAGTGTCTATTATAATACTTATGATGTCACCTCGCAAGTGAAGAAAGGCGGTAACGCTATCGGAGTCCTGCTGGGAAATGGATTTTACAATGTGCAAGGCGGCCGCTATCGTAAACTGCAAATCAGTTTCGGCGCTCCCACGCTTCGTTTCCGGATGGTGGTGAATTATGAAGACGGAACCAGTGAAACGATTGTTTCCGGAAAGGACTGGAAGTACGATTTCAGTCCCGTACTGTTCAATTGCATCTATGGCGGAGAAGATTATGACGCCCGCCGTGAGCAGAAAGGCTGGAACATGTTCGGTTTTAAAGAGCAGGATTGGCGTCCTGTCGTGATTCAGGAAGCCCCCAAAGGGGTGCTTCGTCCGCAGATAGCGCAACCGGTGAAGATTATGGAGCGTTATGATATCCGGAAAATGACCAAGCTCACCGCTGAACAGATAACAGCTGCCTGCAAGTCAACCAAACGGACAGTAGATCCGTCTGCCTTTGTGCTGGATATGGGACAGAACCTGGCCGGTTTCCCCGAAATTACCGTCCGTGGAAAGAAAGGGCAGAAAATAACTCTGCTTGTATCCGAATCCCTGACGGACGAAGGAGCTTGCAATCAGCGTCAGACCGGCAGACAACATTATTATGAATATATGAAGGGAAGGGAGATGGAAGACTTGGCATCCTCGTTTTTCTTACTATGGTTTCCGGTATATTCAGGTGGAAGGCGCTGTGCTGAAAGGGCAAAAAAACACCTTGCATCTTCCGGTGATCCAGAAGATACAATCGTGCTTTGTTTATAATTCGGCTCCTAAGGTATCCACATTCCAATGTTCCAATCGTATATTCAATGAGGCCCATCGGCTGATAGAGAAGGCGGTGCGAAGCAATATGCAGTCCGTGTTTACCGATTGTCCTCATCGCGAGAAACTGGGTTGGTTGGAACAAGATCATTTGTGTGGTCCCGGTTTGCTTTACAATTATGATTTGACAGGCTTTGTCCCTCAGACTCTTCAGAACATAGCCGATGCACAGCATGCCAATGGCGCGGTTCCTACCACTGCTCCGGAATATGTGGTGTTCGAGGGTCCCGGTATGGATGCTTTTGCCGAATCTCCCGAATGGGGATGTACCTTTGTGGTATTGCCTTTCATGTATTATGAGAC
>ENA-OQJH01000399-OQJH01000399.1-human-gut-metagenome-genome-assembly--contig:-NODE-399-length-24615-cov-8.398277_pt1 | contig 24615 bp, 33 predicted proteins | sample MGYA00242597_ERZ504763 | MGnify/ENA primary metagenome ERZ504763 (study PRJEB26092, sample SAMD00036359) | human gut metagenome | host: Homo sapiens | study: EMG produced TPA metagenomics assembly of...
GCACTGACCGAAGCCAGCTGGCAGGCTGGTGATGCGATGATATGTATGAGATGCGATACACTTGCAGATCCTGAGAAGTCTGTAACTGGTAAACCTATGAACTGCTGGAGCCTGGAAACGAGAGTTTTTGGGTTGTGGTCCGGAGTATGCATTCGGGCAGGTTATTATTCCCTTCCTGCATATGCAGGAGTAACGATTCGGGGTATCGAGGATAAATAGAATCGAGCGAGCACTGTTTAATAATCAAATTGGCTATAGAGGTTATGCGGCAGAGCTTTCCTTATGGGAAAGAAACTCTGCCGTATTCCTGTGGAGCAATATAGCGCTATGGATGCTTTACAAATAAAAATAATAGATTGGAGAGAGGACAAATGACAATCCGCAGAGGAGATATTTTATGGGCAGATCTCGGTATGTTTCTTACAACATCTGTTCAGGGTGGTGTAAGACCGGTGATCGTAGTGAGCAATAATAAAGCCAATACATACAGTTCAGTCATTACAGTAGTTCCGCTGACATCAAGAATATATAAGAAGCGATATTTACCAACACATGTATTTATCAGTAAATACGATATGACAGGGATTCGAAAAGGAAGCCTGGCATTGGCTGAACAGGTTATGAGCATTTCTACAAAATGCATTATTGAGAAATGCGGAAGAGTAAATAAGTGGAGCCTGGATCGGGTGCTGAAAGCGGTACGGATTCAAATGGGAATGAACGAAAGCGAGAAATGATATTCCTGCTTTCGACAATTCAACAGAAAACGACGTCATAAAATGTAGACAACACAAAAGAATGACAATACAGGACGAGAGGTTCTGGTGATTTTTTAGAGACGATTGAATATGATTTATAAAGGGAGGGATTGCGATGGCATTAAAAATTGTAAGAAGATATGATGCAAATGGTAATGTGATCGAAGATAAAGATTTAGAAAGATTCAAATTGGATTCCCCGGTAGTTCGTCAGATCTTATATCAGATGAATAAAGAGATGGGAGCAGTTGATAATATTAAAGTCGATGCAGCTGAAAGAAGAAATTTTATATAACTTACTTTAATAAATAAAATAAGTTGAAATTTCTCTGAAAAGATGGTATAGTGTACGTGAGAGGAGGAAAGAGCGAGGTGAGAAACATAAGAATTGGAAAGAATACCTCAAATAATAAAAAAACAGGATTGTATATCAGAGTTTCTACAAATTTTCAGTTTGAAGAAGGATATTCAGTAGGTGCTCAGACGGAGAAGCTTGAAAAGTATTGTAATTATCAGGAGATTGATAATTATGATTTGTATATTGACGGTGGCTATTCAGGAAGCAATTTGAATCGACCGGAGATGAAACGTCTTATTAAAGAAATTCAAGAGGGCAAAGTGGAATCAGTTGTAGTTGTTAAACTTGATCGTTTGTCCAGAAGCCAGAAAGATACGATTTATCTTCTTGAAGATGTGTTTGAAGCAAATGATGTTGGATTTATTTCTTTAAATGAGAACTTTGATACAACAACACCATATGGAAAAGCAATGGTAGGTATCTTATCTGTATTTGCTCAGTATGAACGTGAAAACATTCGTGAACGTACACAGATGGGAATTACAGAGAGAATCAAAACCGGAAAATGGAGAGGGACGAAACCACCATTTGGTTATGACTATAATAACGGTGATGACGTTCTTGTGCCAAATAAAGATGCAGAAACAGTCAGAAAGATTTTTGAATTATATAAGGAAGGCTATTCCACGTATGCACTGGCAAAGATGTTCGATTTAAAAGGAGACAAGCAAGTGTCCGATATGTTGTCCAGAGTGACATACATTGGAAAGCTCAAATATAATAAAGAAATCGTTGATGGTCTTCATGAGCCGATAGTTGATAAAAAACTGTTTGATGAAGTTCAGGAATTACGAAAAACAAGAACGAGAGCAACTTCTCATAAATCACAGTATTTACTTACTGGGTTAATATATTGTGGATTATGTGGGGCAAAGATGCGTTATCAAAAATGGAGCGGTGGAAGAGTGATGATTTACTGTTACTCATTAGACCATAGTAAACCGCACTTGGTTAAGAATCCAAATTGCCAGAACGGAAAATTGGATGCAGCTGAAGTTGAAGATGTTGTTGTTAGTGATATGCTGAAATTATCAAAGGAGTATGAGGTAATCGAGGAAAAATCAGAACAGCAAAATCAAAAAGGATTTGAAGCTATGAACCAGAGAAAATCAGTTCTTGAAGGTAAGCTGAAATCCCTGTATAATTTATATGCATCCGATACCAATAATAGTGTCCTGCTGGAGACAATTGGTGAGATCAATAAAGAACTGGAAAATCTGAATACACAGATAGAACAGTACACATTAAAGAACACCAGAGCTAAAGATATGACAGCAAGAGCTAAAGCATTCAAAAGTGTTGCTGACAGCTGGGAGTTCATGTCTTTCAATGAAAGACAGAAGACTGTACGTGAATATATCAAAAAGATTAAAATATCGAATGATTATGTTGAAATTGAGTATAATGATCTTTTGACACTACAGTAAATTACATTTCTATAGTTAATACATCGCAAGGGGATATATCTTCTTGCGTGTAAAATTTCATATATCTTATTCAAGATAATTACCCTATTGGATAAAGGAAATTTCAAAATTTCCACTATAATACATTATCCCGATGATTGCGGGGGAGATCCGGCGGTTTCTGCGGTCGGAGGGGATGGTGAAGGTGAGCCGCCCGATCCGGGAACTGGCGTGGAAAGCGTATGCGGTGCGGGAGCGGCTGGAGCGGGAGAACGGGCGCGATCCGACGCTGGCGGAGATAGCGGGGGAGCTTGATGTTACCGTGGAGGAAATCGTGGAGGCGATGGAGTCCGGCGCGGAGGTGGAATCGCTGCAGAAGACCATCTATCAGGGGGAAAACCACGATATTTCTCTGATGGACCGCATTCCGGAAAAAGAGAACGGGCAGGAAAAGCTGCTGAACCGGATTTTCTTGGAAGAGCTGTTGGGACGACTGCCGCGAAGGAGCGGCAGCTCATCTACATGCGCTATTTTCAGGACATGACGCAGGCGCAGATCGCCGGAAAACTGGGGATTTCGCAGGTGCAGGTGTCGCGGATGGAAAAGAAGATTCTGCGGCAGATGCGGATGGAAAAGGTCTGACAAAAATACAAATCCGGCGGAAGGGCGCTTTTCCTGGGAAAGGCAGAGAAAAGTGCCTGAAACCCGGGCGGATAAAGGAAGAAAAGAAAGGCGAAGCGGGGAAAGGCGGCAGAAAGTTTAAAAATATTCACTGGAATATCGGAGGAAGGTGTGCTACAATGAGCGAAATACGAAGAAAGGCAGGTGGAAGAACATGGATTATCTGACAGAAAATGTGGCGGTCAATCTGAAACGGATCCGGCAGTCGAAAGGGATGAGTCTCGACCAGGTCTCAGAGCAGACCGGGGTCAGCAAGAGTATGCTCTCGCAGATCGAAAAGGGAACGGCGAACCCGTCGCTTGGCGTGCTCGGGAAGATTACGAGCGGCCTGCGGATTGAATTTCAGGAGCTGATTGCAACGCCGCTGGTGGATAGTTATCTTGTGACACCGGAGGATCTGGTTCCGACGAAAGAGCTGGAGGGGCAGTACACTGTGTGGACGTTCTTTCCGTATGAGGACACGCGGCTTGTGGAAATCTACCGCATCGACATCGAACCGGGCGGAACGTATGTGAGCGGCGGCCACGGAGAGAAAACAAGAGAGTACCTGGTGGTGACAGACGGCGTGATGACCGTGGAGTGCAATGGAAAAGAGCATGAGATCCACTTGAAGCAGGCATTCCGTTTCGAGACAGACCAGACCCACATCTACCGCAACAGAGGGACGGAGAAGACGAGCTGCATGTGTTTCTTTCTCGACTATCACTAAAAGCCGCAGAATAACAGGCTTTCTTTTTTTTGAATGAACTGTTCAATATAATGGACAGAAGTCCACTGGAACATCAGAATAAAAAACAACGGATATGAAAAAAATACGGTGGAAGACGAAAAAACATCAAAAAAGAATAGGAAAAGCGGGTGTTAAAGAAAAAGCAAAAATAAAAAACTTTTTAAAAAAGTAATTGACAAATATAGGGAGTGGTGCTATTGTATGGTTGTACAAAATAATAAACGAAAAACAAAGCAAAGACGCTTACCAACGAGTAGTCTTTGCTTTTTTGTTTTTTATTTAAAAAATCTTTTCAACGCTATGGGAGGATAACACTATGAGATTAAAAGACACAGGATTAACGGTTCAGGACATCAAAGACAAAGTAAACAAGTACATGATCGAGACCTACGAGCGTTTCGATTTCCTTGCAGAAACCGCAGAGGGGATGTACATGTACGACGAAAACGGAACGCCGTATCTTGACTTTTACGCAGGAATCGCCGTAAACAACGCCGGAAACAGAAACCCGAAAGTTGTTGCAGCAGCAAAAGAGCAGCTCGACGATATCATGCATACCTTCAACTATCCATACACCATCCCGCAGGCACTGCTTGCTGAGAAAGTCTGCGAGACCATCGGCATGGACAAGATCTTCTATCAGACTCCGGTACCGAGGCGAACGAGGCCATGATCAAAATGGCAAGAAGTACGGCATCGAGAAATACGGCCCGAACCGTTACCACATCGTAACCGCAAAGATGGGCTTCCATGGAAGAACCTTCGGTGCCATGTCTGCAACCGGTCAGCCGGGCAACGGATGCCAGGTTGGATTCGGACCGATGACCTACGGATTCTCCTACGCACCGTACAATGATCTGCAGGCCTTCAAAGATGCATGTACCGAAAACACCATCGCCATCATGGTTGAGCCGGTACAGGGCGAAGGTGGTGTTCATCCGGCAACGAAAGAGTTCATGCAGGGACTCCGGAAGTTCTGTGATGAGAACGACATGCTGCTTCTGATTGATGAAGTACAGACCGGCTGGTGCAGAACCGGTGCGGTAATGTCTTACATGAACTACGGCATCAAACCGGATATCGTATCCATGGCAAAAGGTCTTGGCGGCGGAATGCCGATTGGCGCAATCTGCGCAACAGCTGAAGTAGCAAAAGCCTTTACCCCGGGATCTCACGGAACTACCTTCGGCGGCCATCCAGTCAGCTGTGCAGCAGCACTGGCAGAAGTCAACGAACTGATCGACCGCGACCTTGCCGGAAATGCAAAGAAAGTCGGTGATTACTTCGCAGAAAAATTAGCAAAACTGCCGCATGTCAAAGAAGTCAGACATCAGGGACTGCTGGTCGGCGTAGAGTTTGATGATACCATCAGCGGCGTAGAAGTCAAACATGGCTGCCTTGACCGCCATCTGCTGATCACAGCCATCGGGGCGCACATCATTCGTCTGATCCCTCCGCTTATCGTAACCGGGGAGGACTGCGACAAGGCAGTTGCTATCATCGAAGAAACCGTAAAAGCTCTGGAAAAATAAAGAATTCTTATAGAAACAAAGAAAATCTCATAGCGTGAAAAGAACAGGACAAGGACGTCAAAAAGCAAAGAACCATGCTTCGCCCCTGTCCTGTTTTTCTTTTCATTCTGTGAATCGGAAACAACAGGTAAAACAGAGAAATTAAATGTGAGAGGAAAACGGTATGGGACATCTGGTTATCACAATCGCTGCGAGTACGGAGCCAAAGGAAATGCCATCGGCAGGAAAATTGCGGAGGATCTCGGAATTAAGTTCTACGATCGCGATCTGGTGGATCAGATTATTGAAGAAGTCGGAATTCCGAAAGACATCATGAACCGTGTAGAAGAGGGCGGTACGATTGCCGGAAAAGGAGCCGAGGGCGATGTCCGTGGATCCTTCTCAAAATATGCGGACCTGACCGAGCGTGCGATTCATGTACAGAAGCAGATCATCCGGAAACTGGCAGAAAAAGAGGCCTGCGTCATCATCGGACGATCCGCGGATTACATCTTAAAGGACAGCAAAGATATCAAGCTCCTCCGGGCTTTTATCTATGCACCGGATGAGATCCGCATTCAGAATATCATGAAGAGCCACAGCCTTTCCGAGAGCGATGCAAAAATTCTGCTGCTCGAGAAGGACAAACGGTATCACAAGCGTCATCTGGCGCTGACCGGCAGCAACCGCGGAGACCGGCACAACCGAGACATTCTGATCAACAGTGCATTCCTTGGTGTGGAGGGCACAGCGGAATATCTCGAGGAACTGATTCAGAAGAAATACGGAAGCGGGGAGGAATAAGCCATGGAACAGAAAAAATCAGAATTTGACAAAGTATTAGGTGCATGGGATATTCTCGTCATCGCTTTCGGAGCCATGATCGGCTGGGGCTGGGTCGTATCCTCAGGAAGCTGGATTCAGAAGGGCGGCGTTGTCGGAGCTTCAATTGCGTTTGTGATCGGCGGTGTCATGATCTTCTTCATCGGACTGACTTACGCAGAACTGACTGCAGCGATGCCGCAGTGCGGCGGCGAGCACGTCTTCAGCTACAAGGCGATGGGCCCGAACGGTTCGTTCATCTGTACCTGGGCGATTATTTTAGGATATGTCAGTGTTACGTGTTTCGAGGCGTGCGCCTTCCCAACCATCATCACGTATCTGTGGCCGGGATTCCTGAAAGGCTATATGTACAGCGTGGCAGGATTTGATATCTATGCTTCCTGGGTAGCCGTAGCCGTTATTGTAGCGTTCCTCATCACACTGATCAATGTGCTGGGCGCAAAAACAGCAGCCGTTCTGCAGACGTCCTTACCTGTATCATCGGCGGCGCTGGTATCCTTCTGATTGTGGCATCCGTGATCAACGGAGATTCCAGCAATCTGCAGGGACAGATGTTCGTCGGCGAGAGCACCGGAACGATGTTCCAGAACATCATCAAAGTTGCTGTTGTTACCCCGTTCTTCTTCATCGGCTTTGACGTTATCCCGCAGGCAGCAGAGGAAATCAACGTTCCGTTAAAGAAAATCGGTAAAATGATGATTCTCTCCGTTGTACTCGCTGTTGTTTTCTATTCCTGTGTTATCCTGGCTGTCGGCTATGTGCTGAACCCGTCCGAAATCCTGAGCTCGGAAGCAGGAACCGGACTTGTCACAGCAGATGCGATGGCGAAAGCGTTCGGTACAGCGGTTATGGCAAAAGTCATCATCGTCGGCGGTATGTGCGGTATCATCACATCCTGGAACTCCTTTATGATCGGCGGTTCCCGTGCTCTGTACTCTATGGCTGAATCCTACATGATTCCGCCGATGTTCGCAAAGCTTCATCCGCAGCACAAAACTCCGATCAACGCCCTGTTCCTGATCGGCGCGCTGACTATGCTGGCTCCGTTTGCAGGACGAGGCATGATGGTGTGGATCTGTGATGCAGGTAACTTTGGATGCTGTCTTGCCTACTGTATGGTATCTCTTTCCTTCCTGATCCTGCGGAAGAAAGAACCGGATATGCCGCGTCCGTACCGTGTTCCGGCATACAAATTTGTTGGAACGATGGCGGTTCTGATGTCCGGATGCATGGTGCTTGTTTACTGCATTCCTGGTTCCGGCGGAACGCTGGTATGGCAGGAGTGGCTGATGGTAGGCGGCTGGAGCCTCCTCGGTGTTGTATTCTTTGCAGTCTGCAAGTTCAAATATAAAGAGAAGTTCGGCAGCCTGATCGAGCTGATCTCCGACGAGGACGCAGCGTCCCTGATGCCGGAGGCAGACGATGCGGAACTCGACGTTGTCATCGATGCAGCAATCGACCGTGTCCTTGCCAAAATGGCTGGCTGAAGCTGAGATAGGATAAAACAAAGCGTGTCGGAAAGAAAAATTTTCGGCACGCTTTCTGAAAGAAAGGGGAAAAATAAGATGAATTCATTCGAATTTTCGATTCCACAGAATATTATTGTCGGAGCAGGAACGCTTGCCAAACTGCCGGAGTGTGCCAAGAAGATGGGCGGAACCCATGCGATGATTCTTTCCGGTCCTACCCTGAAAAAATGGGCGTTGTGGACAAAGCAGCGGACAGCCTGAAAGTGGCAGGCATCGCAGCCGATATTTTCACAGATATTGAGGCGAATCCGTCTGTGACGACAGTAGAAAAAGCAACCGAGAGCTATCTTGCTTCCGGCGCAGACTTTCTCGTAGCACTCGGCGGCGGTTCTCCGATGGATGTAGCAAAGGCCGTCGGTGTGACGGCAAAATACGGCGGAAGCATCACGGAATACGAAGGCGCACACAAAGTGCCGGGAAAAATTGTCCCGCTGATTGCCATTCCGACGACTGCGGGAACCGGCTCCGAGGTGACCGCATTTTCCGTGATCACCGACCACAGCAGAGATTACAAGCTGACCGTATTTAGCTATGAACTTCTTCCAGAGTACGCGATTCTCGATCCGGAACTTTTAACTTCCGCTCCGGCATCCGTTGCGGCAGCGTGCGGTATTGATGCTTTTATCCATGCGGAGGAGGCTTATATTTCTACAGCTGCATCTCCGTTTTCCGATGCCATGGCAGAAAAAGCGATGGAATTGATCGGTAAAAATATCCGCCGTTTCGTGGCGCGCAGAACCGATCTCGAAGCCGCAGAGGCGATGCTGACCGGTTCGCTGTTCGCGGGTATTGCATTTTCCTACGCAAGACTTGGAAATGTCCATGCAATGAGTCATCCTGTGAGCGCCTTCTTCGATGTGCCGCACGGCGTGGCAAATGCCGTTCTGCTTCCGGTCATCGCAGAGTACAATGCACTGGCAGACCATGGAAGATATTTGAAGATCTACAACTACATCAGCGAAATCCCGGCATACGCCGATGAATTTGAGCCGATGATGCTGGTCGGCGCGATCCGCGAGCTGACCGCAGCCATCGGAATCCCGGCCAGCCTGACCGATGCGATCCGCCAGGCGGCAAAGGGAAAAGAAGTGACAGCAGAGGAGATCGAGAGCAAAATCGTGCCGATGGCGGTAGATGCGATGAAGAGCGGAAACATCGCCGTCAACCCGAGAGCGTCCTGTCAGCAGGACATCGAGGCGCTGTACCGGAAAGCACTGTAAGAGACAAGCTAATTTATAGAAGAAACCGTAAAGGGCGATGCTGTGAAAAGTATGTACAGAATCGTCCTTTTTCTGCTTGTCTTCCGAAAATATGTGCTGTAAAATAAATTTATCGTGCTGTTCTTACAAAACAAAGCAGCGAGGGGTGGATTTTTTTATTAAATCTTACTATTGGAGGAAGCAAAACATGGAAAATAATGTATTGCAGCAATTAAAAGAAAATATCGCAAAGGTCATGATCGGAAACGAGCGCACGATAGAGCTTGTCCTGACCTGCCTTGTTGCCAAAGGTCATATCCTGCTCGAGGATGTCCCGGGAACAGGAAAAACGGTCATGGCGAAATCCCTTGCGAAATCCGTCGAGGCAGAGTTCGGCCGCATCCAGTTCACACCGGACTTACTGCCGTCCGATGTCACCGGTCTCAATTATTTTGATGCCAAAAGCGGAGAGTTCGTCTTTTCGAAAGGCCCTGCCTTCTGCAACATTCTGCTTGCCGATGAGATCAACCGTGCAACGCCGAAGACGCAGAGCAGCCTTCTCGAGTGCATGGCTGAGCGCCAGATCACCGTGACGGTGTGACACGGCCGCTCGAGGAGCCGTTCCTCGTCATCGCCACGCAGAACCCGCTCGAGACGCTCGGAACCTTCCCGCTGCCGGAGGCGCAGATGGACCGTTTTTTAATGAAACTTTCGATGGAAGCATTAAGCCCGGCGGAAGAGACGCAGATGATCGCCCGTTTCCTGACCGAGGAGCCGCTCGCCGAGCTGTCGTCTGTCTGCCAAAAAGAAGAAATCCGTACCCTGCAGGAGGCGTGTAAAGAAGTCTACCTGCATCCGGAACTGGTACAGTATCTCGTCCGCATCGTACAGGAGACGAGAGTCAACAGCAAAATTGCAAGCGGTGTGAGCCCGCGTGGAACACTCGCATTTTTACGTGCCGTACAGGGCCACGCGCTGGTGCAGGGACGAAACTACGTTGTGCCGGAGGACTTCAAGACCGTGGCTGTTCCGGTACTCGCACACCGTCTCACCATGCAGATCGGCGCAGACGACGGAAGAGCCGCAGAATCGGTGATCGAGGAAATTTTAAACCGCATCGATCTGCCGACCGAAAACTGGTCAGGAAGGTAACGGACTATGCTTCTTTTATTACTATTTGGAATGGCGCTCGCCTGGTTTCTGCAGAAAAGCTGTACCAGAAAAACTGGCAGAAAAACCTGAAAATCCAGGTCAGCTCCAGGATTCCGCGATCTATGAGGGCGAGGAGAGTACGTTAAAAGAGGTCGTCGTAAACGACAAACTGCTGCCGATTCCGGCACTCGAGCTTGGCATTTCGATGAGCCGCAATCTGGAATTCGACCGCGAGGCAAAAGCAAACGCAAGTATCACCGACCAGAGCTACAAACGCGATGTCTTTTCGTTCCTGTTTCATCAGCAGGTCACGAGAACACTGCCGTTTCAGGCGAAAAAACGAGGATTCTACGAGATCACCGGTGCGCATGCCGTAGCGTACGATCTTTTTTTCCGGGAGGGTCTTTACAGCGATTACCCGCAGCAGACACAGATGTACGTTTACCCGCGCCAGGTCGATACTGCACGGATTCAGATGATCTGCCGTGCCGTGTCGGGCATGGTTCTGTCACGGAATCGCCTGTACGAGGACCCGTTTGAATTTTCCGGTATCCGCGATTACCGGAAAGAAGACCCGATGAACCGCATCAACTGGAAATCGTCGGCACGGATGGGAGATCTGATGGTCAACCAGTTTGACGCGACGACGAGCGTGGAAGTTACGGTGCTTCTCGATATCGAGGACGCCAACATTCTGCGCGAGGAAGCGCAGGTCGAGGAGAGCATCCGCATCACGTCTTCGCTTGCGGCGCGGATGGTGAAAAACAAGATGAATCTGTGGGTGAAGAGCAATGCGAAAGATGAGGAGACCGGCGAGGAGCTGCGTGTCCATCTGGCAGCGGGCGCGGAAAAACAGCGGAGCTGAACCGGAAACTGGCGTGCGTGCAGCTTGGGGGCAATCTCACAGGCAGCGCGGAGTTTCTGCACAAAGAGGCGGAAAAAGAGCTCACCGGCCACACCTACGTTGTCGTATCCAAAAACAGAACCGATGAGGTCCGTGAGGCGCTTCATCTGCTCTCCGGTGCGCAGAACCAGGTGCTGTGGGTGATTCCGTATCTGCCGGGCGAAGAAGTTCCGTCGGAGCAGAACCGTGCGTACACCGCAATCGGCTGGGAGGTGAAACCATGGAAATAAAAAAGACACCGGTACAGATCCCGCTGACCTGGCTTCATGTCTGGCTTTTATTCGCCGGCATCTATGGCTTTGCCGCCGGTTTTCTGGAGCTGACGGGAAGGGAGGCGCTGTATTTCTGCGCCATATCCTTATTGCTGCTGATTCCGGCCGCTGCAAGCTGGATTCTGATCCGGAAAACGAAAGCACTCTGGCAGTTTCTGCTTGGCGGAATTGCGGTCTGCGCGGTGACGTATCTGGCAGCGAAATTTTTCTGTTCCCTGTTCAGTGTGCAGGCGGCAGCGGTAATTGAAGCGTCTGTGGCGGCAAACGATGGAAAAAACAAGTTTGAGAACGGTATTTCTCCTGCATTTCTGGAGAGCCTTTCCGGCGTGATGACGGGTCTTATGGCCGCTGTGATTTTCCTGATCCGCGGCTATGTCAGAATCCGCAAAGGCCAGTTAAAGAAAGCAGCGCAGGAACTGCCGGCCGGCTCAATGCCGCTGGCGGATATGGAAGCGTGGGAGATCCCGACGCTCCTCGATGAGCCAAAGCCCCTTCATTTTCTCTGGTTTATGATACAGTATGTGATCGGTGTGCTGATGAAAATGCCGTTCTACTGGCATCTGATCTACTGGTTTTTCTTTGCAGATGTATTCCTGTGCTTCTTCTGCCAGTACCTCGACGGCATGCACGGTTCATCCGTGACCATCAGAAAATCGCCAATCTCCCGGTGGAGACGATGCAGCGGACGGGAAAACTGATCCTGAAAATTGCAGTACTCCTTCTGGTACTGTTCGTGCTCCCATCGGCGCTCTACGGAAAGGATCCGATTGCGGAGGCGATCGCAGGATATGAGCCGAAAGAGCTGGAAAGCGATCTTACGATCGAAACACCGGAGGCCGAGACGCCGCAGGGCATGGAGCAGGCCGATCTGTCCGATATGCTGGGGGACAAAGAGTACAAACCGATGCCGCAGTGGATCCAGAATCTTTTTACGGCGGTCATGTATCTTGTGATGGTTGCCGTCGGAACCGCGGTTCTGCGGGCGATTTACCAGAGCGTAAAAAATGCGGGAAAAGCCTTCTCAGAGGATGAGGAGGACGAAGTTCTCTTCCTGCATCAGGGAAACGACGAACGGGAAAATCTGCCGTGGCGGCGGGAAAAGAAAGAGGGCTATCTCTCCCCGAATATGCGTATCCGCCGGCAGTATAAAAAAACGATCAAAAAAGCCGGAAAATACCAGCCGACCGGAGCCGAAACCCCGGCGGAGCTGGAAGAGAGAAACGAGCTTTCCGGCGACGGCATGAGACGGCTGCACGACGGCTATGAAAAAGCCCGTTACAGCCGCGAGGGCTGCACAAAAGAAGAGGCGGAAGCGCTGCGGAACTGATTTAAAACCAGTTCCCAGCAGCGGTCCACAGCCAATAGAGAAAGCCGAGCAGCCAGCTTGCAAAGACACCGTACAGAATGACAGGTCCGGCGATGGTGAAAATTTTCGCACCGATGCCGAAGACCTGTCCTTCTTTTTTATATTCAATCGCAGGAGCTGCAACCGAGTTGCAAAGCCGGTGATCGGGACGAGCGCACCGCAGCCGGCAAAGGTGACGATTTTCTGATAGATGTTGAGGCCGGTTAAAATCACACTGCTAAGGATCAGAATCAGCGAGCACCAGGAGCCAGCGTCATCTTTGCTGAGTGAGAACTGCGTTTTGCCGATATGGAGCAGAATCTGCCCCACGACACAGATCAGACCGCCGACGATAAAGGCTTTTGCCATATTGCAGAAGAGATTCTGCTTTGGCGTCACCTCTTTGACAAACTGTTCGTATTCTTTTTTTGCCCGTTCACTTTTTAAACTCTGCATCACATCTTACCTCCAGTTCTTATTGAAATCCACTTGCAAAATAATAGAGAGAGCCCGCGATTTTCCCTGCCGCCATGCAGAGAATTACAAACGGCAGTCCGCGCGTCAGTCCGATCCGGCGGCAGAGGATCGAAAACAGGTTGACGACTTCGCCGAGCGCGATGATCCAGCTTCCCAGATAAATGCCCGCAAAAAGCCAGAACACACCGGCCGTCCAGGAGGGCAGGGAAAACGAGAAGGTGCCAAGCGAGAAAAGATCGCCGAACAGCGCCCCGGCCATACAGCAGCATTCGTAAAAACGCAGACTCTCTGCTGTCTTTGTGATGCCGGCGTACCGTGTCACGATGCCAAGCCGATCACAAGCGCGACAAGGCGCTCGCGATGAAAAAGCCAAGGCTAAGACCGGCTGTGATCAGCAGGATCTCTGGCAGGATTCGCATGAAAAGCTCCTTTCCTTTACCGGAGCGGTCGTTCTGTTCGATAATGGTCGTATCGATATCATCCTCGTAGACCCGCATTTCCACCTCGAGCGGCGTCGGGTCCTGCGTGAATTTCCGCCGTCCGAAATGGTTGAAATAGAGCACGACGCCAAGGCCGATGCCGATGGAATATGAAATTTCCAGCACCGAAAATCCGGGCGTCATCTGCGGGAGAAAACGGGTGTAAACATCCAAAAACAGCTCGCGGACGCCGATGTCGGTGTGGAAGGTCATAATGGAAAACGCAGTCCGATAAACGTAAGGATGCCGACCAGAATCGTTTTGCACCAGCTGATCCAGGTGTTTTTCTGACGCGGATCCTCGTACGTTAAAATAAAATTCGGCTCGCCGATGTGGGTGACATCGACGTGCTCCTCGGCCTCCGTGACGAGGCGGACGAGGGTGGAGGCGGAGCAGACGTAGCGCCCGTATCCGTCATCGGGAAGATGCGCCACGCGGCGGACCTGATTGCGGGCGAGGACAGCGCCGTCTGAACAGGAAAGCTGCGCCACATCGCCGAGCGTCACGACGGGACTGGTGATTTTGATATTACGCTCCGTCTGAAGATACAGCATTTCACTCATGAAAACATTCCTCTAAAGTTTCTGAAACAGGATTTTTGTGCTACAGCGTACAGAGTTCCCTAAAACAGGAAATCATGCGTAAGAATGGAAAAACGGAAATACTGAAGGTCAGAAATGGTAAGACGCAAAATAAGAAAACGGAGGAATTTGCCGATGAGACAGATGACAGGAAAGCAGAGCATCTCGTTTGCCAAAGCCGTCTATATCGAGGCAGCGCGGCGATTGTAGGAGAAAAGGAAAAGGATGGACCGCTGGGCGAATACTTTTCGCACACGCTTTCGGACCGATGTGCGGGCAGGAGAGCTGGGAGGAGGGCGAGAGTGAACTGCAGCTTGCCACCGCGAAGCTGGCAATGCAGAAAGCCAATGTGAGGCCGGAGCAGATCCGCATGATTTTTGCGGGCGATCTTCTGGCACAGTCAATCGCATCATCGTTCGGCCTGGTGGATCTGAACTGCCCGCTCTACGGCCTGTTCGGTGCCTGCTCGACGATGGGAGAGGCGCTTTCGCTTGGCGCGATGGCAGTCGCGGGAGGATACGGTGACCGGGTGCTGGCGGTGACATCGAGCCACTTTGGAACGGCGGAGAAGGAGTTCCGTTTTCCGCTCGCCTACGGAAACCAGCGCCCGCCGTCCGCGAGCTGGACGGTGACGGGAAGCGGCGCGTGTGTGCTTGGAAAAACGAAGAGCAGAGTGAAAATCACGGGCGCTACGACGGGAAAAATCATTGATTACGGGCTGAAAGACAACCAGAACATGGCGCCTGCATGGCCCCCGCTGCGTGCGATACGATTGCACAGAACCTCGTCGATTTCAACCGGGAACCGCCGATTACGACCGCATTGTGACGGGAGATCTCGGCGTTGTGGGGCGGGAAATTCTGCTGGAGCTGCTGAAGAAAAAAGGATACGATATCTCGGAACAGCACAGTGACTGCGGCATGCTGATCTTCGATCCGGCAAAACAGGACACCGGTGCGGGCGGAAGCGGCTGCGGCTGTGCGGCATCGGTGCTGGCGGAGTATCTGCTGCCGAAGCTGGAAAACGGAGAGTGGAAGAGGATTCTGTTTGTACCGACTGGTGCGCTGATGTCGAAGGTCAGCTTTCAGGAGGGCAGCAGCGTGCCTGGTATTGCACAGGCGGTTGTAATCGAGAGGGAGGAGGATGTGTAAAATGGGAACGTTCATGGAATATTTCAATGCCTTCTGGGTCGGCGGCCTCATTTGTGCCTGTGCCAGATTCTGCTCGACCGCACGAAAATGCTGCCGGGAAGAATTATGGTAACGCTTGTGTGCACGGGCGCGGTGTTGAGCTTTCTGGGACTCTACGATCATTTGCAGAATACGCCGGGGCAGGCGCGTCGGTGCCGCTGCTCGGGTTCGGGCATCTTTTGTTTCAGGGAGTAAAAGATGCCGTAAAAGAAAGCGGATTTTTAGGATTGTTCCAGGGCGGATTAAAGGCGGGGGCTGTCGGAACATCAGCGGCGTTGATTTTCGCGTATCTTGCAAGCTGGATTTTCCAGCCGAAGATGAAAAATAGCAGGTGAAAAATTGCGCAGAAGCAGGCGGACTGATATAATAAAGAAAAATGCCGCAGAAAAAAGCAGAATCGCAGCGGCAGGACGAATACAGAAAAAAGCGGGTGTTTTGCGGAAAAAACATCAAAACACCCGCGACAGGAAGAAAGGAAGTCTGCAATGAAGACAAGAGAAGAAGCGCTATCCTATGGCCTTTCCTTCCCGGACACATATCAGGAAGCACCGTTCCACGATGACAACTGGCAGCTCATCCGCGTGAAAGGAAGCAAAAAGGCATTTCTGTGGGTCTATGAAAAGGACGGAATCATTCAGCTGAATGTAAAAGCAAACCCGGAATGGCGGGACTACTGGCGCGATGCATTCGCGTCAGTTATCCCGGGATATCATCAGAACAAAGAACATTGGAACACGATTCTCCTCGACGGAACCGTACCCGATGACGCTGTGCGTACCATGATCGCCGAGAGCTACGACATCATCACGGACAGCCCGACCAAAAGAATCTATGAGGCGGTAAAGCAGATTCCGCGCGGAAAGTGGCGACATACGGCCAGATAGCAGCGCTTGCAGGCGAGCCGAAGATGGCGCGTGCCGTGGGAAACGCCTTACATAAAAACACAGATCCGGAGCACATTCCATGCTACCGTGTGGTAAACTCCAAAGGCGAACTGGCCGCGGAATTTGTCTTCGGCGGCGCCGGGAAACAGGCGGATATGCTGGAGGCAGACGGCATTGTGCTGGAAAACGGCCGCGTCAATTTAAAGAAGTACGGCATCAACGTGGAAGAGATGCTGGCACAGCGGGAGCTGGAGCAAAACTGAAAAAATAGGATGCACAAAACAGCGAAAGACCGGAACGGCAGAGGAAAATGTCCGTTTCGGTCTTTCATTATGTTTGGCTTATAAAATTAGAAAATACAATTATTTCGCATTGAAAACATACTTATCCATACGGTCAAATGCCTCTTTCACAAGCACATGCGGCAGTGCCAGATTCAGGCGGATCGCATACGGTCTGTGGAACGGCCGTCCGTCCTGCCAGATCACGCCGACAGCAACACCGGCTTTCAGCAGTGTATCCATATCGGTATCATGCTCCTTGCACCACTCCTCGCAGTCGAGGTACAGCATGTACGTTCCTTCTGGTTTGGAAAGCTTCACGCCCTTGAAATGCTCGAGAATGTAGTTGTACGCATAATCCGCATTCGATTTCAGCACTTCGCGCAGTTCATCCACCCACTGGTATCCCTCCGGACGGTAAGCGCCGATCAGCGCATGAACAGAGAGTACGTTCGGAGAATTGTAGTGAGAAAGGGACGAAGCCTTCTCCACACGGTCGCGCAGCATGCGGTTGTAGATGATGTGGTAGGAGCCTACAAGGCCAGCCAGGTTAAAGGTCTTGGACGGTGCATAAAGTGCGATGGTGCGCTCGCGTGCATCCTTCGAAACGACTGCGTCGGGATATGTTTGAAGCCCGGCAGTGTCAGGTCAGACCAGATCTCATCGGAGATGACAACGCATTCATTTGCTTTGTAAATTTCCATCGCCTTTTCAATTTCCTCGCGCTCCCAGACACGGCCTGTCGGGTTGTGCGGAGAGCAGAAAATCGCGAAATGAATGTTGTGTTCTTTTAACTTGCGGTCCATATCGGCGTAGTCCATACGCCATACGCCGTTCTCATCCTGAACAAGATCGGAGAGAACGATATTGCGTCCGCAGTTCTCAAGAACACCGGTAAAACCGATGTATGTCGGGGAATGCAGAAGAATGGATTCGCCCGGGGATGTAAAAGCGGCAGCAGCCGAAGCAACACAGCCGAGCACGCCGTTCTCATAGCCGATCGCCTCACGCGGCAGATCTTCCACACCGTTGCGCTCTTTCTGCCAGCGGATGATGCTGTCAAAATATGCATCCGGCAGATTAAAGTAGCCAAAATGCGGTTCGTTGACTCTCGCGTGAATTGCTTCCTGAATGGTCGGAAGAGACGGGAAGTTCATGTCGGCCACCCACATCGGGATGCGGGAGAAGCCCTCTTTGACTTCCGCACCCGGAATCGGGATCTGATCGACAGCGATCGAATCGTGGCCGCTGCGGTTCATCAGAGATGTAAAATCGTATTTCATTGGTAAAAACCCTCCTTTGTGTTTGCTGTGCTCTCGAAGTAAAACCAAAAGCACATGGAAAACCGGATGCAGCTTCCTTTCCTCGCTGAAAGAAAAACCTGCAGCCGGCTGAATACAAATATTATAACACGGAGGGGAATTTTCGTAAACAAAAGAATGCTTTATTCGGCACCATTTATTCCGCGCCGATCCAGTTATCGCGGTTGATTGCTTCCGTGTGGCTGGTGCTTTCGTTCATGATTTTCTGCAGATCCGGCCGGTCATAGTTGACAATGCCCTTTCCGAGATATTCATGGCTGCCGCGCCGGAAGACGCTGACGACATCGCCTTTCTTAAAATCGCCTTCGACTGCACGATGCCTTTGGGAAGCAGGCTCTTTGCCTGAACAGCAAGTGCTTCTGCGGCACCCTCATCGACGTAGAGGTTGCCCGCACTCGGCGCATAGAATGCCATCCACTGCAGACGCGTTTTCATGTTGTGGCCGCTGGCGGTAAAGTACGTTCCTTTTGCGGTTCCTTTCACCGCACGCACAATGTTGTTTTCCTCCGCCGAGGAGCAGATCAGAACCGGCACACCGGCTCTTGTGGCAAGCGAAGCGGCGGAGAGCTTCGTTGTCATGCCTCCCGTTCCGTTGCCCGATCCCGCACCGCCTGCCGCAGCAGTGAGCTCCGGCGTGATCTCATTTACCACGTCGATATGGCGCGCATTCGGGTCACTCTTTGGATTGGCAGTGTAGAGCCCGTCGATATCGGTCAGCAGAATCAGAAGCGATGCATGCAGCATCGCAGCCACCTGGGCGGAGAGCGTGTCGTTGTCGCCGACCTTCAGCTCCTCAATCGCGATCGTATCGTTCTCATTGATGATCGGAATCGCACCGCGCCCGAGCAGGACGGAGAGGGAGCCGAAGATGTTTTTATAGCGGCGGCGGTCCTCAAAGTCACTGCGGTTCAAAAGAATCTGCGCACACGGAATCTGGTACGCCATCAGATTTTTCGTGTATTCCTCCATCAGAAGGCCCTGGCCGACAGCAGCGGCAGCCTGTTTATCGGCAATTTTCGTCGGCCGTTTTTTAAAGCCGAGACGGGAAAAGCCTGCGGCGATCGCACCGGAGGAAACGAGAATCACATGGTGGCCTGCCGTCTGCAGCGCGGCAAGCTGGGTCGTAATGTTCCGTATTTTTTCAGCATCCATGGTTCCGTCTGAGAGTGTCAGGGAGCTGGTGCCGACTTTCACAACTATCGTCTGTTTTCCATCATGAAAACCTCAAATGTAAGAAATGATAAGAAACGTTGTTTACGGGTGACAAAACATCAATTACAGACACTTTAACACAGTACTGTGTGAGAGTCAAGAAGATGCGGAATGGTCGTTACATTTTTTCGTGAAAGATCTGCAAAAAGATAGAAATTTGTTGCTGGAATTCTGAAAAAGTATGGTAGAATAGAAAACGAGAAAAAGGTGTGTGCAGAAATACATTTTCCTGAAAAACAAAAGAAGCGGAAAGAAGTCCGGCACACGACGGAGGGAGTCAAAGATGGAGGAAAAAACAGAAGAAAGAGGCAGAGGCTGCATGACAACGCTGTGCTACATCGAAAAGGATGACAGCTATCTGATGATGCACCGCACGGTGAAAAAGAACGATGTCAACAAGGACAAGTGGATCGCGTCGGCGGCCATGCGGAACTTGGCGAAAGCCCGGAGGAATGCCTGCTGCGTGAAGTAAAAGAGGAAACCGGCTACACGCTGACGAGCTGGCGTTTCCGCGGTCTCGTTACCTTTGTGACAGAGGCAGAAAACAGCAAAACGGTGGAGTACATGGAGTATATGTGTCTCTACACGGCAGACGGATTCACGGGAGAACCGACTGCATGTGATGAGGGCGAACTCGCTGGGTGAAAAAAGAGGACGTCCTGCACCTGAATCTGTGGGAGGGAGACAAAATCTTTTTCCGCCTTCTGAATGAAGACGAGCCGTTTTTCTCCCTGAAGCTGCGGTATGTGGGCGACACGCTCGCAGAAGCGGTGCTGAACGGAAAACAGATGGAACTTTTTGAGGAGCGCTCAGGCGACGGTACGCCGACCGGAACCATCGTAGAACGCGGCGTGGCGCACAGTGAGGGACGGTGTCACGGAACGGCACATATCTGGATTGCACGGGCGAATGAGAAGAGCGGCTGTGAGGTACTGCTGCAGAAAAGGAGTGCCTGGAAAGATTCGAATCCGGGCTGCTACGATATTTCAAGCGCCGGCCATCTTTCGGCGGGCGATACATATTTGGAAGGGGCTCTGCGGGAAATCGGCGAGGAGCTCGGCATCCACGCAGAGGCAGAGGAGCTGAGGGATCTTGGCCTGCTGGAAAAAGTATCACACGGTGTTTTTTACGGAAAACCGTTCCACGATCATGAGGTCAGCGCCGTGTATCTTTACACGAAGCCGGTCGAGGCGGAAAAACTGCATCTACAGGAGTCGGAAGTAGAAGCAGTCCGCTGGATGGATCTCAAAGAGTGCCAGAAGGCGGTAAGAGAAGGAAGCATTCCCAACTGTATTGATATACGGGAACTGGAAATGATTGAAAAAGCGTGGTTCGCCGGAGAAAAAACAAAAGATGAGGCAGAAAAAGAGGCAGCAGCCACCGCTGAAAAATAAAAAGAAATGCATGAAAAAAGTCACCGGTTCGAAATAGAACATGGTGACTTTTTTGGATATCGCGTAAATGAAATTTGTTTTTTTATTTCGCTGCTGCCTTTACCTGGCTAAACAGTCCGGATTTCTGAAGAGCCGGACGCAGTGCCATGTAGATGACAACGGAAGCGATGGTGGAAAGTACGGCGTTGATGGAAGTTGCCGCTACGTTCCAGCTTAAGGTAACCTCTGCTGCCGGTTTTCCAAGAAGAACCAGTTTGTAGAAGTAACCGATGAGCGGATCGAAGATCACATTGAACAGAAGTCCGCCGATGGCTGCAAGCAGTGCCCATTTGAAGATCTGTTTCTGATCGGTCTGCTCGTTGATTTTACCGATTTTGTGTGCGATCAGTCCTGCGATGAGGCCGATGCAGAATTTTAAGATGAAGGTCTTTGGTGCGTATACCACATAGACCGGATCGAGAAGATCTCCGATGGTCATGCCGATCGCACCGCCGATTCCGCCGTAAACACCGCCGAGAATTAGCGCACCGAGCACACAGACAGCGTTTCCGAAATGGATTGAGGTGGCATCTCCGCCTGGCAGCCAGATTTTGAACTGCAGGAAGGTGAAGACAACGTAGGAAAGGGCTGCAAAGACACCTGTCATTGCGATTTTCCAGACTTTTTCATTTTTCATAACAACGCACTCCTTTGGTATCTGGAACTTCGTTCCTTGATTGCACCTATTATAGGGAGTGGTGGCATGAAGAAAAAGTTCCAATTCCGGATTTTTTGACCAGACCAGTTATTTCCGGTACGATTTCATTTTTTCGTGTTCTTCTTTTAATTCTCTGTAGAGCTGCAGCGAATTCCACGCCTGGTTCTGCGTTGTGACGATGGCTTTGAGGGCGATCGGCGGCACTTTTTTCCGGCGCATTTCGGTGAGAAAAAGATCGAGTTTCCGCTCGGAAAAGCCGGCCATGACCATCATTGGTTCATCAAATCCGGCGCCGTCATAGGCTTCGGGGGATTCTGCAAATGCTTTATTTCCGGCAAGAAATCCGATCGACTGGAGATACTGTTCCGGTTCCACAATGCGCACGCGGATACCGAGCTTTAAGAGAACCGGCTTTAAAAGCACAGCTGTTTTCGTTCCTTTGATCTGATATAAGAGTACGGTTTCCATGAGAAAAATCCTTTCCACGGGCAGATTTCCGGATCAAATGCGCGGATGCCCAGAACTATGATATAAGAAATGTTTTGGAAAAACAATACTTTTATGGTATCATAGGAACGTACAATTCAGAACACGATAAATTTTGAGATAAAAGAGAAAGGAAACCAATAAAATGTGGATAGCAGATGGATGGAAAGATTATGAAGTGCTGGATACGTCCGACGGAGAAAAACTGGAGCGGTGGGGAGATTACCTTCTGGTAAGACCAGACCCGCAGGTCATCTGGAACACGAAAAAAGAAAATCCGGGCTGGAAAAAGAAAAACGGCCATTATCACAGAAGCAGCAAGGGCGGCGGAGAATGGGAGTTTTTCCATCTGCCGGAGCAGTGGGAGATCAACTATAAAGAACTGACCTTCCGCCTGAAACCGTTCAGCTTCAAACACACCGGCCTTTTCCCGGAGCAGGCAACGAACTGGGACTGGTTCGGCGATCTGATCCGCCGTGCCAACCGCCCGATTAAAGTGCTGAACCTGTTCGCCTACACGGGAGGCGCAACGCTCGCAGCGGCCGCAGCAGGCGCAAGCGTCACACATGTCGATGCATCCAAAGGCATGGTCAACTGGGCAAAAGAGAACGCTGCCGTGTCCGGCCTTTCGGACAAGCCGATCCGCTGGCTTGTGGATGACTGCACCAAATTTGTCGAGCGCGAGATCCGCAGAGGCAACCACTACGACGCGATCATCATGGACCCGCCGTCCTACGGAAGAGGACCAAAGGGCGAGATCTGGAAAATCGAGGAGTCGATTCATCCGTTCATCAGGCTCTGCACGCAGCTCTTAAGCGATGACCCGCTGTTCTTCCTTGTGAATTCTTACACGACAGGACTTGCACCGGCTGTCCTGACGTACATGATTTCCCTGGAATTAAAACGGTACAAAGGCCACGTAGAAGCACAGGAAATCGGCCTTCCGGTCAAGTCGACCGGCCTTGTTCTGCCGTGCGGTGCATCGGGAAGATGGCAGTCTGACAACATTTAAAACATCTTTTGGCAGCGGACGTATGTCCGTCATACGAAAAACATTTGGCTGAATTGCAGGAAATGAAGTATAAAACTGCAAAAAGTGGGATAAAATGCCGAAAAGTGCATAAAACATGCAAGTTCTCCTTGACAGAAACTCATGATCTGGTAAAATGGTCTTTAGTTGAGCAAGAAACCTGAAAAACGGGTAAGGAAAGTACAAGGGAGGACGTTCATGAAACCGTATATCGAATGGACCAAAGAAGAATTAGTTGCCGAGAAAGCCAGACTGGAGCAGGAATTTGCAGAGGTAAAAGCAAAAGGCCTCAATCTGAATATTTCCAGAGGAAAACCTGCAGCAGCCCAGTTAGATCTCACGGAAGGAATGCTTACCGTTCTCTCGAAAAATGAAGACACCTTCGCAGAAGATGGAACCGACTGCCGGAACTACGGCGTGCTGACCGGTATTCCGGAAGCAAGAAAACTGATCGGAGATATCTGTGAGGTTCCGGCGGAAAACGTCATCGTTTACGGAAACGCCAGCCTTACCATTATGTTTGATACCGTAGCACGTTCGTTCCTGAAGGGCGTTGCAGGCTGCACTCCGTGGAACAAGCTGGACAAAGTAAAATTCCTCTGTCCGGTACCGGGCTATGACCGTCACTTCGGTGTAACCGAGTACTTCGGCGTTGAGATGATCAATGTTCCGATGACACCAGAAGGACCGGACATGGACATGGTAGAAAAACTCGTTGCAGAAGATGACGCCATCAAGGGAATCTGGTGTGTACCGAAATACTCCAACCCGCAGGGCTACACCTACTCCGATGAGACCGTCAGAAGATTTGCAAACCTGAAACCGGCAGCCAAAGACTTCCGTATTTTCTGGGATAATGCATATATCATCCATCACCTGTATGATGACAGACAGGATCACCTGCTGAACATCATCGAGGAGTGCGAGAAAGCCGGAAATCCGGATATGGTCTATGAGTTCGTATCCACCTCGAAAGTAAGCTATCCGGGAGCCGGAATTGCAGCTCTCATTTCTTCTGAGGCAAACATCAAAGAGGCACAGGAGTACATGAACTTCCAGATCATCGGTCATGATAAACTGAATCAGCTGCGCCATGTAAAATTCTTCCAGAACCTGGACGGCGTGATGAATCAGATGAAAAAGCATGCTGAGATCTTAAGACCGAAATTCGAGGCAATTCTGCAGGTAATGGATCAGGAGCTGAGCGGCTTGGCATCGCTTCCTGGACAAAACCGAACGGCGGATACTTTATCTCCTTCGATGCGATGGAGGGATGCGCAAAGAAGATCGTTGCAAAGGCAAACGAGGCCGGTCTTACCATGACAGGCGCGGGCGCAACGTATCCATATCACAACGATCCGCAGGATTCCAACATCCGTATTGCACCGTCTTTCCCGACACCGGAAGAGCTGGAAATCGCAGGTCAGGTATTCGTGCTGAGTGTCAAACTGGTCAGCGTGGATAAGATTCTGGAAAGCAAATAACAGATAAGTAAAAATACAAAAGCCGGATTCTCCCGGGGGACACAGTTTTTGTGAACTCTGGTGTGGGAGTTCCGGCTTTTTTCTATTAGAAAGTTAAAAAGAAATTTTCTATGGGACAGAAAGGAAAAACATGAAAAAGAAAGTAATAGGAATTGCCGCAGGAATCATACTCCTTGCGGCCGCAGGCAGTTACGCGGGCGTGGGGCATTACTATGCATCCCACTTTTTCCCGAAAACCGCGATCAACGGACTGAACTGCGCAGGGCTGACCGCAGAGCAGGTCAAAGAGGAAATTCAGAAGCACATTGTGGATTATACATCAGCATTACCGAGCGCGGTGGAAAAACAGAGACATTAAGCGGCACGGAGATCGGCCTCACGTATGTGGACGACCACGCGGTGGAAAAACT
>ENA-OQJH01000400-OQJH01000400.1-human-gut-metagenome-genome-assembly--contig:-NODE-400-length-24520-cov-3.883819_pt1 | contig 24520 bp, 39 predicted proteins | sample MGYA00242597_ERZ504763 | MGnify/ENA primary metagenome ERZ504763 (study PRJEB26092, sample SAMD00036359) | human gut metagenome | host: Homo sapiens | study: EMG produced TPA metagenomics assembly of...
TTTTGTCGAAAGTTTTTTCTTTCGAACAGCTTGTCTATATTAACTCATTCTCAAGTCTTTGTCAAGAACTTTTGAATTAATCATTCAAGCGAGCGGAGAAGGAGGGATTTGAACCCTCGCGCCGCTATTAACGACCTGCACCCTTTCCAGGGGTGTCCCTTCGGCCAGCTTGGGTACTTCTCCGAATTGCATTACATATTAATTCGTACTGACTTTCATCAGTAAGCGGAGAGGATGGGATTCGAACCCATGCGCCCTTTCGGACAAACGGTTTTCAAGACCGCCTCGTTATGACCACTTCGATACCTCTCCGTATTTGTTTTGCACGAATCAGTGCAAAAAGATTCTACCATCAACTTTTGTTTCTGTCAACAATTATTTTAACTTTTTTTCATTTTTTTCATTTCAGATGTTTGAAGTGCCCTGTTTTAAGTACATTTCGGCGATCAGCATATCCTCCGGTGTGGTGATTTTTATATTTCTGTAGTTCCCCTCGATCAGCTTAACCGGCTGGTTTGTCATCCGTTCCACCACCATCGCATCATCCGTAATGGCAGAGTCCTCATCTGCAAGCATTTTTCGATATGCCTCATATACAAGTGGATAGGAAAAGCTCTGTGGTGTCTGAATCTGCCATACTTTGAACGCTCTGGCGTCAATTTAGCATAACCGTCTTCATCTGCTATTTTGATCGTGTCTTTTACCGGCATTCCCGCCACACATGCACGATATTCCTTCACCGCCTGCATGGATCTTTTTATGATATCGGCCGACACTAACGGTCTCGCCCCGTCATGGATCAGCACATAGTCCGCCCCCTCCGCTGCGCAGAGTCCCGCATATACAGAATGATATCGTTCCACGCCACCCGGCACGATTGCTTTTACTTTACCGATATGATATTTATCAATAATTTTCCGTTTACAATACGCTTCCTCATCGGCACCTGTGACAAGGATGATATCTGTGATATCACTCTCCTCAAATGCCTTTAATGCATAATAAAGAACCGGCTTTCCTGCCAGTGTAAGATATTGCTTGTGAATATGACTGTGCATTCTTTTTCCGGTTCCACCAGCAAGAACGATCGCCGTAAATTTTTCCATTAGCGTTCTCCAAGTTTTAAATTTGGAACAGCATTGAGATCTAACCCATCTCTCTGTCCATGTATAAAATCATAATAAGCAGCAACACCAATCATTGCCGCATTGTCGGTACAAAAAATCGGTGATGGATGATAAAACTGCACTCCTTTTTTCTCGCACGCCTCACGCATTCCTTCACGCAGGACTCCGTTGGAAGCCACGCCTCCTGCAATCGCAAATTTATCCATCTTAAACTCATCGATTGCTTTCATCGCATTCCCGATCAGAACATCCGTCACTGCTTTCTGAAATGATGCCGCAACATCTGCCTGTACGATAGAGATTCCTTTCATCTGGCAGCCGTTCAGATAGTTTAAAACTGCGGATTTTAACCCACTGAAGCTGAAATCATATGGTCCATCTGCGATTTTTGCGCGCGGGAACTCCATCGCATGGGGATTTCCCTCATGCGATACTTTTCGATCTTCGGTCCACCCGGATAGCCCAGTCCGATTGCTCTTGCCACTTTGTCAAAAGCTTCTCCGGCCGCATCGTCCCTCGTACGTCCTAATATCTCGTATTTTCCATAGTCCAGCACTTTTACAAGGTGGGTATGTCCGCCGGATACAACAAGGCATAAAAATGGCGGCTCTAAATCTTTATTCTCAATGTAGTTTGCGCTGATATGTCCTTCGATATGATGCACTCCGACCAGAGGTATATTTTTCGCATAACTGATCGCCTTTGCCTCCGCTACTCCGACTAACAGTGCACCTACCAGTCCCGGTCCGTATGTAACACCGATTGCATCGATATCATCCAGAGTCGTATCTGCGTCACTGAGTGCCTGCTCGATCACCTGATTGATTTTTTCAATATGTTTTCGCGAAGCAATCTCCGGAACGACACCGCCATATAATGTGTGAAGTGCAATCTGTGATGAAATCACATTGGATCTGACATCCCTGCCGTTTACCACAACTGCTGCCGCAGTTTCATCACATGAACTTTCTATTGCAAGAATCTTTATCTCCTTGTCACTCATCTTCCGTATCTCCTTCGGTCTGATAAAATACTAAAATCTTCCATTTTCCGTCTTTGTCTTTTCTAAGCACATAAGTCTGATTTGTACGGGTATAACTTTTATTTTCGTTCACAAAATAAGATGCCGTCACATAAGCGCAGTCATCCCCATCAATCTTTTGATATTTTACCTCATCACTGCTGCACACAGAGGAGGACTCTATCTTTTTCGACTTGTCGTGATAGTCTTCTATATCGGCTTTCAGGCTTTTAAAATAATCATCTCTGGAATTGTTTTCCAACAGTTCATCATCCATCAGAAGTCTTGCCTGATCGCCAAGCTCATAAAGTTCGTCATCTGTATACTCTTCATCATAAAAGCAGGTAATAATACGATTATAAAATTTCACAACTTCTCTTGGTGTTTCCGGGTAATTCTTTTCAAGATTCTTGGTAATCACTTTCTCTACTTCCGTAAGGTCATCGTTATTTTCTGCCGAATTTCCCTTTTTCGCCGCAGTATACCAGAAAAGTCCCACAATGATCACAACACATACAACTGCAAAAATGATTTTCTGTCCATTCTTTTTCATATGAATCCCCCTCTCAATTTTTCTCATCCTCAAACATCAGTTCCACACTCTTTCCATCTTTTCCAAGAAAAGCATTGGGGAAAATCTCCCTTACCTGCGGCATATAATCTTCTGCATGCACCAGTGACGGTGAAAAATGGGTCAGCCACATTTCTGCGACTTCCGCTTTTTTGCCACTTCCGCTGCTTCATAAAAGTCATATGCTTGTACTGTTTTGCTTTTGCAATTTTTCTTTTCCGCATACATACCCTCGCAGATCAGAAGATCCGATTTTTTGCAGAAGCAACAAGTGATTCCGTCGGCCTGGTATCGGTACAGTAAGTTACTTTGATCCCTTTCCGGGCAGCACCAAGCACCATATCCGGGGTATAATGTGCCCCATCTTCCGTTTCGATCTCTTCCCCTTTTTGAAGTCTGTTCCAGTATTTTTGTGGAATTTCACGTTTCTTCGCGTGCTCCACGGAAAACCTTCCGGCACGTCTGATCTCCACAGTATACCCATAGCAGGTAATATTATGGTTGACGCGGAACGCATGGATATGATATCCGTTTATTTCTATATCGGCTTCCGGTTCCATTATTTCAATATATCTTATTTCAAACGGCAGTCCGGTGCAATCATCCGAAGTGCCCCGACTACACGCTCTAATCCCTTTGGTCCAATCATAGTCAGAGGTTCTGTCCGCTCTGCATTGCCCATGGAAAGAAGCAATCCCGGCAGTCCGCTGATATGATCCGCATGATAATGTGTAAAACAGATCACATCGATTGGCTTAAAAGTCCATCCTTTTTCCTTGATTGCGATCTGGGTTCCCTCTCCACAGTCAATAAGTAAACTGCTCCCGTTATAACGCATCAGTGACGCCGTCAGCCAACGGTGCGGCAGCGGCATCATGCCTGCAGTTCCCAAAAGACATACGTCTAACATATAATCCTCCTTGTTTTGCGAAGCAAAATCCGAGCCCACTGGCGAGGAGAGGATTTTACTCCTTGTTTTGCGGAGCAAAATGCAATTTTGTTTTGTAAAATTTGCCATCTGGTGAGCAATGCCCAGCATACCGGGCATAGATTTTACTCCTTTCATACAAACTCTGTTACCTGTTTTTCCTCCGGCGGTATCACAAATTTTTCTACCATTTTTTCATAGCAGGACTCACAAATATCCATTCTGTGTATCCTCCCGTCTTTTTTATCGGAAAAATACCCCCACTCCTTCTCCACCGTAAGGATGAAGCGTGGTCCTTCTCAGATAACAGGCAAATCATTTTTCCACAACAGTTACAATATATTTTCTGATCTTTTCTGCTCATTTTTTCTGCCTTCCCATTCTGCAATACAGACAGACATTGTCCACGAAAACCTATGCTGTCCACAGATATCTATTAATATCTATATTATACAAACAAGATTCTGCCTTATGTAGTGGGAATTATTGGCCATATATCATAATATAGGCATCCTCTTTCGGAAGTTCATAGAATCCCTTCCGCACGCCGTGATTTACAAATCCATTGCGCTCATACAGACGGATTGCACTGTTATTCGAACAACGGACTTCGAGCACGATTCTGCCGACCGAGCGGCTCTCTGCCTCTTTTTTTGCTTCCGCAAGCAGCATGCCGCCAATGCCATGGCACCGCATTTCCGGTGAAACCGCCACGTTTGTGATCTCACCTTCATCAATGGATAAATACATTCCGATATATCCTAAGATCTTATTATTTTCTTCCGCAACCAGAAAAACCGTGTTCGGCAGACTGAGTGAATCCACAAATCCCTGATAACTCCATGGCTGTGAAAAGATCATTCTTTCCAGTTCACTTACCTGTTCTGCATCTTTTACCTGCATGGCTCTGACTGTGATCATGCTAATCCGCCCTCTTTTCGTTCTCTCTCTGCCTGGGACAGGCGCAGATATTCCGGCTTGTGTTCCGCAGCGGTTTCTGATCTGCCCTCTGCAAAATATTTCATGCCAAGTGCCGCAACCGCTCCTGCTCTCTGTTTATTGACGTGTGCAGGGGCAAATGTATACGGTACACTGCAGTTTTCTGCTATATACTCCTGAAATACCGGCACACCATCCCCTAAAAAGTAACCGGCTGTTCGAACTGGTTTACAATCGAAATGATCTCATCAATTCCGACTGCGCACTGTTCCTTTAATACTTCCATCTCATTGCCGTCAAAAGAATAAAGTCCCGTGTAAGTCTGGTTTCTTCTGGCATCCATAAGCGGACACACAAGTCCTGCATGTCCGACAAGATTATACGCAAGCGCATCTACGGTCGGCACGTTGATGATCGGCTTATTTAATGCCAGTCCAAGTCCTTTTGCCGTTGCCGAACCAATCCGAAGCCCGGTAAATGATCCCGGACCTCCTGCGATTGCGATCGCATCGATCGAATTTAGATCCAGCTCTATCATCTTTGCCACTTCATCCAACATTGGCAGAAGCGTCTGTGAATGTGTTTTTTATAATTGACGGTATATTCGCCAAGCATGTTATCGTCACATACGATTGCCACGCTTGCCACCAGTCTGAACTGTCTAATCCCAAAATTTTCATTGTAAGCTCCATTCCCGCATGAACGAACTGTTTTATCAGTCCTCATGCTCTTTTATGGTAATTTTCCGGTAATCAAATCCTTTTTCAAGGTCCTTTTTAATCGTCACATCATAGCGTTTATCCGGAAGGATCTCTTCAATCAGGTTTGCCCACTCGATCATGCACAGACCTTCCCCGTAAAAGTAATCCTCATAACCGATCTCGTCCATCTCCTCGATGTCGCCGATCCTGTATACATCAAAATGATAAAACGGCATTCTTCCTTCTTCATACACCTGTACAATCGTAAAAGTCGGGCTCGACACAGGTTCTGTGATGCCAAGTCCGTCTGCGATTCCCTGTGTAAAAACAGTCTTGCCAACGCCAAGGTCTCCCACAAGTGTGTACACATCTCCCGGCCTAGCCGTTTCCCCGATCTTTTTCCCAAGCGCATGTGTCTCTGCCGCGGAAAATGTCTCATAAACGGTTTCTTTCATAATTCAGTCCTCCATGTTTTTATGAGGTAAAATATCTGCCATGCACAAATTTATTTTAATTTCACACGGTACTTCGGCAGTTTTTCTTTTGCAATTTCTGCAAGTTCACGGTATTTTTCCCCTAACTGCTGCCTTGGGATCACATAGGCATTCACACGGTTGCTGTACACCAGCACATTATTTTTCGTGGACACCATCTTATAGACCTGATCCCACATCAGTTTTGCATCTGCATCCCCCTGTGTCACGGAAATCCCTTCTCCGTCCACACAGTAATGCAGGCTGTTTTTCAATACCTCTGACGCCGCAATGCGCTGTTTCGAACGAAGATAAAGTGTCACCGGCATGTAAAACAGTATCAGCGCTCCAAGCAAAATACCAAGAACCGTATAGGATGCTCCGCGTTCACTGTATTTTGTACCTGCCGCAGCAAAACAGACGACTGCCGCTATCACGGAAATCCACCCGGATGCACCAGTGTATGTCTGGTACAGGTTAAAACGAAACATGTCCTTTGCGGTCAATGTTATATCAAATTCCAATCTCATCGTCAATCCCCCACCATTTTAGAATCAGCTTAGTATAACATTTTTTTGAAAAAAAAGAAAAGACGCATTCTTTTTCTGCGTCTTTTCTCTCTGAAAACTCGTTACTGTCCACTCGTACCTCGTTCCAGTAACGGATTTTGTCGATGCTTCGCATTCCAAATCGGCAAAATCTGCTACCACCACTGTATCATACGGCATTTTCAGTTCAGAAAATGCCTGACTGTAAACAGTAACGAAACCTCTGTTACCTCCTGCTTATGACTGTCTTCCCTTTAAGATCGGAGAAATGTGTTTGTAGGTCACAAATGTGATGACTACGGAAAACATTCCTTTGATAAAGGTAAATGGCATATTAAAGCAGATTAAACACTGTAAAATACTCTTCATGGACGGAGCAATCAGCTGATATGCTCCAAGCACTGCCTCCTGTGGCATGAAATTGTAATAGACCGGATATACCAGAAAGTAGTTTGAAACAATGCTGAAAGCACCCATGATCACTGCTCCTGCAATGGAACCGATCAGTGCGGTCGTTCTTGTCTTTTTGTACTTATAAAGAAGCCCTGCCGGCAGTACAAATGCCACACCCAGAATAAAATTCGAAAGCTCTCCAACTCCTCCTGTGGATGTAATGAACAGATGAAGTACATTTTTTACCAGCAGATGATCACACCACAGAGCGGCCCCATGGCAAATGATCCGATCAGTGCCGGAAGTTCTGAGAGATCCATCTTGATAAATGACGGCATAAACGGCACGGAAAAATCTAGAAACATCAGGATATATGCCACTGCGGAAAGCATAGCTGTCACTGTCAGATATCTTACATTGACTCTTTTTACGGTTACTGTTTTGTTTGTTGCATCCATTTCACTCGTCTCCTTTTCTCTTTTCGGAAAATGCGAGGGATTGTAAGCGTGTTTTTGTCTGACGAAATATCTCATACAATAAAATGCACATTTTGTGAGCATTCTGCTGTCTGAATACGACAAAACCCCGGATGTAACCATCATCCGGGGTTCTATCATGTAACAGAAACGTCTTTTCTGACGTCTTATCATTCACATGCTTATCTTCTCTCATCCAGACTATACTGTCGGTTCCGGAATCTCACCGGATCAGCTGCCTTAGCAGGTCACGGACTTTGTAAATGACTCTGATCATTATCAGGACTCTACATCACCGTCGGTCGGGAATCTGCAAATCTTACTGCATCACCCTGCCCCGAAGAATTAATACTATTTTTACGCTCTCTATTGTATGCATGTTTTTCTGATCTGTCAACCATTAATTTTCATCGTGAGTGCGATGCGCTGTTTTTTCAGGTCAACATCCAATACCTTTACCTCAACGATATCGCCGACACTGACCACTTCCAGCGGATGTTTGATAAAACGGTCACTCATCTGTGAAATGTGTACCAGTCCGTCCTGATGGACTCCGATATCCACAAATGCTCCAAAGTCGATCACATTCCGGACCGTTCCCTTTAAGATCATGCCCGGTTTTAAATCCTTCATTTCAAGGACGTCGCTGCGCAAAATCGGCTTTGGCATATCCTCTCTCGGATCACGCGCCGGTTTTTCAAGTTCTTTTACGATATCCTGCAGTGTGATCTCTCCCACGCCAAGTTCTTCTGCCAGCTTTTTATAGTTGGAAATTTTTTTGGAAATGCCGTCTAATCTGCGCTCTTTCACATCCTCCGTCGTATAGCCGAGACGCTCTAACAGTGTCTTTGCCGCTGCATAACTCTCCGGATGTACACCGGTCGCATCCAGCGGATTTTTACCATCGTTGATGCGCAGAAAACCTGCACACTGCTCATATGCTTTCGGTCCTAATTTTGCTACTTTTAAGAGCTGGTTTCTCGCCTCAAACCGGCCATTTTCCTCACGGTATGCCACAATATTTTTTGCAACTGCCTTGCTGATACCGGAAATGTATTCAAGCAGGGATGCAGATGCCGTATTTAAATCAACGCCGACTCTGTTTACACAGTCCTCCACGACTCCGCCGAGTGCCTCGCTTAATTTTTTCTGGTTCATATCGTGCTGATACTGACCGACACCGATCGATTTCGGATCGATCTTTACAAGCTCTGCAAGCGGATCCTGCAGGCGGCGTGCCATGGATGCCGCGCTTCGCTGTCCTACGTCAAACTGTGGAAACTCCTCCGTTGCAAGTTTACTTGCAGAATATACGGAAGCTCCTGCCTCGTTGACAATGATATACTGTACTTTAACCGGGATCTCTTTTAATAACTCTACGATCACCTGCTCGGACTCGCGGGATGCTGTACCATTTCCCAGTGAGATCAGTGTGATGTGATATTTTGAGATCAGCTTCTTTAAAACCGCTTTTGCCTCTTCCACTTTATTCTGTGGTGCAGTCGGGTAAATGACTGTCGTATCGAGCACTTTTCCGGTCGGATCCACCACGGCAAGTTTACAGCCGGTACGGAATGCAGGTCCCAGCCAAGTACAACCTGTCCTGCAATTGGAGGCTGCATCAAAAGCTGCTCTAAGTTCTTCCCGAATACTTTTATCGCACCATCCTCGGCTTTTTCGGTCAGGTCACTGCGGATCTCACGCTCAATGGCAGGTGCGATCAGACGGTCATAGGCATCTTCTATCACTTCTTTTAATACCGGCGTCGTCTGTGGGTTGTCGCGCACGATCACCTTTTTTCAAGGTAACGCAAAATATCCTCGACCGGTGCTCGATCTTTACCGTCAGGAATTTTTCATTTTCTCCACGGTTCAACGCTAAAATACGGTGTCCGGCAAGTTTCGCCACCGGCTCGTCAATTCATAGTACATCTCATAGACAGACTCTGCTTCCGGGTCTTTTGCCGCAGAAATCACGCGTCCTTTTTGACCGTCAGATCACGGATCCGGCTGCGGTAATCAGCCTCATCCGAAATACTCTCCGCGATGATATCTTTTGCCCCGGCGATCGCATCCTCTGCGCTCGTCACTTCTTTTTCCGGATCAACAAATTTTTCTGCTTCCTCCTCTAAGGATGTGTTTAACATCTGTAACGTGATGATGCCGGCAAGCGGCTCTAATCCTTTTTCTTTTGCGATCGTCGCCCTGGTGCGGCGCTTTGGTTTGTACGGCCGGTAGAGATCCTCCACCACAACCATTGTTTCGGCAGACATGATCTGCGCTTTTAATTCGTCTGTCAGTTTTCCCTGTTCTTCAATGCCTGCAAGAACCGTCTCCTTGCGCTCCTCGAGATTTCTTAAATAAGTCAGTCTCTCATATAAATTACGAAGCACCTCATCGTTAAGTGCTCCGGTTGCCTCCTTGCGGTAACGGGCAATAAACGGGATGGTATTCCCTTCATCGATCAGCTTTACGGCTGCTTCAGCCTGATTTTTACGGATTCCGAGTTCCTCGGAAATCTTTGCAATAATATCCATAGTTACTCCTTTTTTCTCACCGGATTTTAACGTTTTCTCCGGCGCAATATCTTTATTATAACGAAATGTCCACAGTGATTCAAGGTAACATTGTTTTTTCCTCACTGCATGATACACTATCCACATCATATTATTTATTTTCAGAAAGGCTTATTTATGGATCATCAGTTTACAGACCAATGCCTGACCGGCATTCAAAACATATGGAAAATCTTTCCCTTATCATGGGGATCATTGCACTTTCAACGTTCTGTCTGGTTTATCCGGCATTAATCTGCGGTGCGCTCGGCATCGTGTTTGCACTGCTCTCACGCGGCGGTGAGACAACATTTTCCGGGCGTGCAAAGCTTGGGCTTACTTTAAGCAGCGTAGCGCTTGGCATTATTGTGCTGCTCTTAATTTATTCGGTGGTATTCGCTAACGTTTACTATGGTGGAATTGAAAATATGATGCGGGAAAGTTGTACATCGCTGGGGATTGATTATAATATGCTGTTTCCGCAGAACTGAGTTTTTTGTGGGAGATTCAGGGGACAAAAGGTGGTTTGAAGGTTCGTGGGTGGCAGATTTTGCGCCGCTATTTTTTCTATCAGCATCTTCTATTATAAAAGGCTCACACCCCAGAAGAAGCGGACGATATTTTTTACCATACAATTGATGATAAGGATTGCAAGTCCGATCCAGAGGTAACGGTCTTTATAGTGCATTGCAAGCGGCAGCTTATGGTGTGAGAGACGTTCGATCGTCTGGCTTAATAAAAACCACGCGCAGAGTACTGCTGCATACGGTACAAACGGATGTTTCAAAAAAGATATCAGAAAATGTCCCTGAAAGAGAGCACATACCGCTCTGGTTCCTCCACAGCCCGGACAGTAGTATCCGGTTACGGTGTGGAAAAGGCACGGGTAGAGATAGTTTTCGATACGAAATCCGGTTATTTTTGAAATGAGCAGATACACGCAGCAGATGACTGTGCCGCTCAGACCAAGTATATATAAAACATTATCTATTTTTTTCTGTTCATTATTATTTCTTTTTCCATTTGATATCTTAATCCTGTTCTTTTTCCCATTGAAGTATATCTTTTAAGTGTTGACGCAAATGATGTTTCACAAAGTAGCGGCTGGCAAATCGCACAAAGCTGAGACTGGTTTGTGCAATTTGCCCACCAAAACACTAACACACACCATTTGCCATCAACACCCTCCCCCACATTTTATCAGAAATACACATCTATACAACCCCCCGCCACCTATGCTATAATTTATTCTAATTGCAGCAACGCTGTAACCGCTGCTGTATGATCTAAAAGGAGTTATTTACCGAATGAAACGCACATCAAAAGAACTCAAACGCATTGCGCGTGATATTTTAAATGACAGATACCGTGTTCCGATGGCAGCTTTTGCTGCCACAACACTGATCGCAACTGTGATCGAATCTCCATTTTCGTTTTCCATGGGAGATAATCCGACAAATATGCAGCTTGTGATCTCACTGATCGCAGAGCTTCTCATATCTGTTGTCTCTTTTGTGTTAGGATGCGGCGTGGCAAAGATCCATCTGTCCATGACACGCGGAAATGATTTTCTCGTCCGCGATATTTTTGATCCATTTAAGAAAAATACAGACCGATTTTTTATCGCGGGATTTTTATTTTTACTGATGATCTTTGTTTCCATGATTCCTGTGATCGGTGGTTTTACTTATGCAGTGATCGCAGATTTTTCAGTGGTTTCTATTGTAATTGCAGCAGCGACGGGAATCCTTTCTCTGATCTTAAGCTGTTATTTTATGCTTACCTATCATTTTATCGGATATATCACACTCGATCATCCTGAGCTTAAATGTCTGGAAGTTTTTAAAGAATGCAGACTTCTCATGCACGGCAACCGTCTGCGTCTGCTTTATATTCTGCTCAGTTTTATCGGATATGGCTTATTGGTTCTCTGTTCCTTTGGCATCGCATCCCTCTGGGTCGTTCCATATCAGACAGAAACACTCGTTATTTTTTATCTCGACTGCACCGACGAATTGAACCGGATCCCGGTACGCAGCTATGAAAAAACTGCTACAACCCAATTTTGATTCCACAACGCACTTTCCATCGAAGGTGCGTTTCTTATGGGATAAAAAAGTAAACAAAGGAGGATTCTATGAATCAAAACAATGAACCAATCCGTGATGCCTCAGTTCTTGGCATTCCAAAGATGCTGCTGCTCGGTCTGCAGCACATGTTTGCCATGTTCGGCGCAACAATTCTTGTCCCGATCCTGGTAAACAGTTATTTTGGGGAGGATGTCCTGCATGTTCAGGTTACCCTGATCTGCGCCGGTATCGGCACACTGTTTTCCATTTTTGCACCAAATTTAAAGTTCCGGCTTTTCTCGGTTCTTCGTTCGCATTTTTAGGCGGATATGCCACGATCGCTTCCATGGATTCAGGTGTATTTGCTGAGATGTCGAATGCAGACAAACTGTCCTATGCCTGCGGCGGTGTTGTTGTTGCCGGACTTTTATACCTGATCTTAGCACTGATCATCAAGCTTGTCGGTGTCAAAAAGGTTATGCGTTTCCTGCCGCCGGTCGTTACCGGTCCGATCATCATCTGTATCGGTTTAAGTCTTGCAGGTTCTGCGGTAAACAACGCTTCTAAGAACTGGCTTTTAGCACTGATCGCCCTTGCAGTCATCATCATCTTTAATATCTGGGGAAAGGGCATGTTCAAAATTATCCCTATCCTGATGGGTGTTATCATTTCCTACTGTGCCGCTCTTATCTTTAATGCACTTGGTATGACAAATGCGGACGGTTCTGCAATCCTTGATTTTTCAAATATCGCAGCAGCTTCCTGGATTGGTGTTCCTGCATTTTCCATCTGCAAATTCAATATCTCTGCCATCCTTGTCATGGCTCCGATCGCACTTGCAACCATGATGGAACACATTGGAGATATCTCCGCGATCTCTGCGACTGTAAATCAGAACTTTATCGAGGATCCGGGACTGCACCGCACATTAATCGGAGACGGACTTGCAACTGCACTCTCCGCACTCTTCGGTGGTCCTGCTAACACAACCTACGGTGAAAATACCGGTGTTCTGGAATTAAGCCGTGTTCACGATCCGAAAGTGATCCGGTTAGCAGCATGTTATGCGATTCTCTTAAGCTTCATTCCAAAAATGGCTGAAGTGATCGGTTCTATGCCATCTGCGATCATCGGTGGTGTCAGCTTTATGCTCTACGGTATGATCTCTGCGATCGGTGTCCGGAATGTTGTAGAGAACCATGTTGATTTTACAAAATCCAGAAACCTTATCATTGCCGGTGTGATTTTCGTGTGTGGTCTTGGTTTTTCGGACGGTCTTACTTTTACCGTTGCCGGAACTTCTGTCACACTCACTTCCCTTGCCATCGCTGCAATCGCAGGTATCTTTTTAAATGCGATCCTGCCGGGAAATGATTACCACTTTGGAAAAGATCCGAAGATCGATGCAAACCGCGGTCTTGACATGATCCCGAATCTGCACGAAGATACCAGTTATGCAGATGATGAGGAATAACCTGCATGTCATCCGGAGAACTTTTTCATTCATAGAAGTATTCACATACTGCACCAGCATCTGGTCTTACCGGTCAGATATAATAAATTTTGATTACTCCAAAATTTGCTGCCCCTCGCAGATACAGTGTTGCAACGCTGCTGCCTTCGCCGCGTCCTATTTCCTCCACTGCTCCAAAGGAACGCTTCAGTTCATTCTGCACTTTCCATTCTTTTGGTATATAGAGATTTGTCTCCCCAAAGTTATTTTCCACTTCGACCGACGCCGCTTCCCCTGCGATTATGGCATTGTCAAAATAAACGCTCATACTTCCAAAGTTATTTTCAAGCTGTGCATCGCAGAAATGCTCCGAATTGATATAACGGATGGCAGAGCCAAAATTATTTTCGCAGCGGATGTGTTCACCGCTGCACTGCTCACCGTTTGGCATACTCATTTGTTCATCCCAGTTTATGGTTTTTGTTTTCCAGTTTTTTCTTCGTACATCTTTAAAGATCATAGACAGACCGATACTTAAAAGCAATGCCGCACCAAGTATCGTCCAGCTTGTCAGTCCTAATTTTTCCAGCCCAAGAGGTTTTCTGTAAAGAATGCAGATAAAGGCTATTGCAAATACAATCGAATAAAAATTAACATCTTTTATCCCCTCAACAAACAGCCAGACAAACAGGACCGTCATAAAAATACCGGGCAAACCAACACCCAGTTCCATCCCTGTACTGCTGATCACCAGATACACTGCCGCAAGAAATATAAAAAATAATCCCCATGCAATATTTTTCTTTTTCATTGATGTAACCTTCTTTCTTCTAATTTGCTGATTAACGGTTTGTAATAATATCTAGAGACATACACCTTTTTGTGCGTGTTCTCAAATGCCACGACACTTGATGCCGTCAGGTTCCGATTAATGGAAAAAATATGAGAAGTATTTAAGATCGTCGATTTTGACACCCTCATAAAAAATCCCGGAAGTATTTCCTCTAATTCATACAGCTTGTATCCGGCCTCATACATATCATTTCCGGTGTGTGCCGCCACTCCATGATCCGCTGTCTCAAAGAACAAAATATCATTCATCGGAAGATAATACTCGGTATTTCCTTTGTAGAGGACGATCTTCTGGACTGCCCCGGCTGCCTCACTGACTGCTCTCTGAATGGCTGCAATCTGTTCTGTCATTCCACGGCAGCGGATAATGACTTCTTCCTCCGCCTGTTCATCCATTTCGATTTTAATTTTCATAACCTGTCTCCTTTTCTGTACTGACAGGTACATTATAAAAAACGAACCACCCGGTGTAAATGCTTTTACACCAAGTGGTTCGTTTTCCTATGGTAAGTGGTAAATTTTTTACATAATGCGGCTCATTGCGGAAAGTGCTCTGACAGCGGTCTGCAGATAAGGATTTTCTGTCTCATAGAATTTTCCTTCGTCTGCTTTTTCTGCAAATGCAGGATCTAACGGAATCTTTCCGAATACCGGAAGTGTCAATTCCGCTGCGACATCCTCGATATGGCTCTCGCCGAATAATTTGATCTCTTTTCCGCAGTCCGGACATTTTAAATAGCTGAAATTCTCGATCAGTCCAAGTACCGGAACGTGCATCATCTCTGCCATATTGTATGCTTTTTTAACGATCATCTGTACCAGTTCCTGCGGAGAGGTAACGATCACGATACCGTCGACCGGAAGTGACTGGAATACCGTAAGTGGTACGTCACCTGTTCCTGGCGGCATATCGACAAATAAATAATCAACATCTCCCCATACGGTCTCATTCCAGAACTGTTTTACCACACCTGCGATCACAGGTCCTCTCCAGATAACCGGATCTTCCTCATTGTCCAAAAGCAGATTGACAGACATTACTTTGATACCGTTTTCTGCTTCTAACGGGATCATTCCCTCCTCGGTACCGACAACCTGACCATGTACACCGAGCATTTTCGGGATGGACGGTCCTGTGATATCCGCGTCCATGATTCCCACTTTATAACCAGCCTGTTTCATGGCGCATGCAAGTGATGCAGTCACGAAAGACTTTCCTACACCGCCTTTTCCACTGACAACGCCAATTACTTCTTTACATTCGAAGATGGATTCATCGGCTCTTTTGCGATTCCGTTTCCACCTTTTGCCTTGCTCGGACAGCCCTCACAGCTCTCCCTGCTGCAGCTTGATGCGCTGCTGCAACTACTATTCTCTGCCATGTCTCATACACTCCTTTTATCTTTATTCATTCTTACAGACATTTTTTATTCTGCCCTGTCTTATCTGCCTGATTCCTGTTCCCGCTTTTTAAATATCTCCTGCAGTGACTCCGTATACGGTGCTCTTGCAATTCCGTATTCTGTGACGATGCCCGCGATCAATTCATGATCTGTCACATCGAATGCCGGGTTGAACACTTTGACGCCCTCCGGTGCCATGCGCTCTTTGTACCACATCTCGGTCACTTCCTCCGCCGGACGCTGTTCAATGTGAATATCAGCTCCCGTCCTGGTGTTCAGATCAATCGTTGAGGTCGGCGCACAGATATAAACCGGGACGTTATAATATTTTGCCACCGCAGCAACCACGGAGGTTCCGATCTTGTTTGCCGTATCACCGTTTGCCGCCACACGGTCACAGCCGACAAATACCGCATTGACCCAGCCGTTTTCATGACGGTTGCAGACATATTATCACAGATCAATGTGACATCCACTCCTGAGGACTGCAGCTCAAATGCTGTCAGCCTGGCTCCCTGTAACAGCGGCCTTGTCTCATCTGCAAATACTTTAAAGTGATATCCCTTTTCCTCTCCAAGATAGATCGGTGCTGTCGCTGTGCCATATTTGCTGGTGGCAAGCTGACCTGCATTGCAGTGTGTCAGGATGCCGTCTCCCGGTTTCACTAACGTCAGACCGTACTCTCCGATCTTTTTGCAGACACGGATATCCTCCTGCCAGATCTCGACTGCCTCCGCTTTGAGGTATTCTTTAATCTTTGACACATCTTCACCGGCATGTGCCTCTAAAACACCCTGCATACGGTTTAGTGCCCAGCTTAAATTGACCGCCGTCGGTCTTGCAGAATCTAAATACTCTTTTTGTTTTACAAACTCTTCATGAAAAGTATTATAATCTGATGCACTGCCCTGTTTTGCCAGAAGATAGATTCCAAATGCCGCTGCAACTCCGATTGCCGGAGCACCTCTTACCCTGAGCAGGTAAATGGCATCCCAGATCTCTTCCGCTGTCTTTAATGCAATCAGTTCTATGCTTCCCGGCAGCTTTGTCTGGTCAATGATAATGATCGCATTATTTCATCATCCAGGCGCACCGTATCATAATTCATGATATTGTCATTTTCTTTCTTTTGCTGCATATGAATGACCAATGCCTTTCCTGTTTCTTTTTACACTTCTTTCTATTATACACGCTAAAGATATGATTTTAAAGCCTGCATACGGTACTTTTTAAGATACACAAAAAAGAAGACAGCATCTGCCCTCTGACATTATCTGTCCTCTTCTTTCAATGTCCACTTTCTTCCCTCTGTTTTTATGTACTGCTTTTTCCTCCAAAAAACCTTGAAAAGATCGAAAGTCTCCGCTTTTTTACCTCTTCTTTTTTCGGAAATCTCTCTTCCTCCGAATAATCCGGCACCCAGTCGATGTAAAATAAACGGTCATCCACATCCGTCCTTCCGTTAAAATGCCGGCACATATCCTTGATCACTTCCATCATGGCATCTGCCATCTTCTCCGCATCCTGCGCCATACGGTCACAAAACTCCATTCCGCGGTCCGGTCCCTCTTCTCCCCAGATACAGTCATCACCGAGTACTCTCAATTTATTCAGACGATCTCTCTGATCCTTGACCATGCTAAAAAAACGACTCACTAAAACATTATGCTCTTCTTTATCCGTATAACACAAAAATTCCTCTAACAATGTACCTTCCGGGAAACCAATCTCGTAATAATCATTGTAAAAACGGCAGATCCGTTCTGCTGTTTTCCGGAACAGGATGCCGCTCTGCTGCGGCTCCTTCCAATAATGTGCTTCTGCATCCACAAGTTCTTTGTAGATCTCATCGTATGCCGCCTTGATTTTCGGATCTTTTATCTCACATTCCATCATAAAGTCAAAATTCATTCCCGTCTTCCTCCGCAAAGTTCACTCCAAATCACATTCTTTAAGCGTCTCGTCAGCGATGTTGTTCCCGCATCCTTAAGCTGCATGGTAAGAAGCATCGTAAGCCGGTCTTTCGGGCTGTTGCAGAAATATGCCCCAAGCCAGCCATCCCAGCCGTATTCTCCTATGGAAGTAAACATCGGAGATTTTCCCGGCTCTTTCTGGATTCTCAAAAGGTTTGCATAGGTATATCCGCGGATACCCTCCCAGCACTGGTCTAACACTTCCTGCTGCCATGACATGAGCGAGCCGTTTGTCATGTAATGTACTGTCTGCGGTTTTAAGATCTGTTTTCCCTGATAAGAACCTTCCTGCAGTAACATGGCTGCAAACTTTGCGTAATCGTCCAGTGTAGAGACCAGTCCTGCACCGCCAGATTCAAACGCCGGTACCTGTTTCATCGCATTCATGATACCAAGATGATTTTCCGTATAAAGTTCTAATCCCTGTTCCGTCCTCTGGTATACTTTTGCAAGGCGCTCCTGCTTGTTCTCTGGTACATAAAATGCAGTATCTTCCATGTCAAGTGGTTCAAAAAATTCTTCTTTCAGAAATTCGCCAAAAGTTTTTCCGCTGATGACCTCAATAACCGCCCCAAGCACATCTGCAGAGGTTCCATACTGGAAACTCTCTCCCGGCTGGAACTGAAGCGGTATCAATCCAAGACGGTTTGCAACCTCCTGCGTTGTCATCGCATCCTCCAGATATAAATGTTCTTTGATCCTGTCAAAGAGCTTTTCCGTCTCCATGGAGCAGACACTTGTGACATCCCCGCCGTACATCAGACCGGATGTCATGTTAAGCAGATCACAGATCCTCACCGGCCGGACCGTCGGCACAAGTTTTCCGCCTGATGCCACGATCGCATTGTGAAATCCCGGCAAAAATTCTTCCACGAAAGCTCCTGGATCAAGCAGCCCGCGTTCCATCAAAGCATGGCAGCCGCAGACGTGACTGGTTTTGTCATGGAATACAGCCTTGCGATCGTATCCCGTTCGTATTTTTTACCAGCTTCAATGTCTGCATAACCGCCGGCTGCAAATGCCATTTCCTGTCCATCCCGGATCACCACAATATTTGCTCCGGCAATCTCTTCTTTTTCCACTGCTGTCTCTATCAGCCGTTCTAACTTCTGACGTAATTCCTTCATATTCCAAACCCTTTTCCCTGACATATCTCTCTTTTACGCAAGCAATTCTCTTAAATCCTTCTCCTCTGCACTTACAGACCCCTGGATCATTGCAGCACTTCCGCCACCTCTTGCACCTGTTTTTTCACGCAGCAGTGTGGCGATCTCTCTGCAGTCTTTTGTTTTACTTCCTATAATAAAATTATAACCGCCCTCTTCTTTTTCCACAAAAATGCCGCAGATCCCGGCATGCGTTTCCACAAGTCCATTGATGGCGTTACGCATGACCGGAGTATCCAGATCCGTTTCAAATAAAAGTACATTTTCCTGATCCGCCGGGATCTCTTTCATCTTCTGCTCCACCAGCTTTTGCTTTGCCTGCGCCAGCTTATATTTCAGATCCTGGTTGGACTGTTTTAATTTTTCCACAAGTTCTGGCAGTAACTCCTGATTGGCGGAAAGTGTACCGGAGATAGAAGAAATTACCTGTGATTTTTTCCGTTCTTCCTCCAGTGCACGGAACCCACTCAAGATACTGATTCTGACACCACCTTTATAATTAGAAAGACTCTGTACGTTGAGCATGCCGATCTCACCGGTTTTCTTCACATGTGGTGCACAGCATGCACACACATCCACACCAGGAATTGTCACAATGCGCACCTGTCCTTCGATTTCGATCTTGCTGCGGTAATCAAGTGTTTTCAATTCTTCTTTTGACGGATAGGTGATCTCGACCGGAAGATTTTTCACGATCACTTCGTTGGCTGCCGTCTCAACTTCACGTACCTCATCCGCAGTTAAAACACCGTTAAAATCCATCGTGACGATATTGTCGCTCAGATGAAACCCGACATTGTCATATCCAAATCTGCTGTGCACAATCCCGGAAAAAATATGTTCTCCGGAATGCTGCTGCATATTATTAAAACGGTGTGTCCAGTCAATGATCCCGTGTACGGTCTCCCCAACGGCAAGCGGTTCTTTTAAGCTGTGTGTGATCACATCTTTTTTGATCTGCACATCCGTCACTTCGATGCCATCTATCGTCCCTTTATCCGGACTCTGTCCGCCCTCTTCCGGGAAGAAAAGTGTACGGTCCAAAATCACATGATAACCGCTCTCCTTCTTCTCCTGGTATGCTTCACAGGATATAACCTTTGCATCAAACTCCACCGCATATGCATCCTGGTCGTATAATTTTTCTGTCATGCTTTTCCTCTTTTCCTACTGTAATACTGGCGTAAAATCCTCAGTGTCTCCGCAGAAAAGTCCTCCTAAAAAAGCTGCGATCTTGTTCATCGCCTTCTTTGCAGTCTCAAATTCTTCCGGTTTTAAAGTGACTAGAAATACATTTTCACAGCCATGTTGCTTTGCAAATGCTGCCGTGATTTCATCTTTTGCCGGAATCTTTGTCCATTCGATATCAAGTGTTACCCCGTCATTTAATCCTATTTCCAGTACTCCTGCATCTTCCCAGATCTCTACCTCATAATCGTCTGTCAGTACTCATAAATGCTGCGCACCGTCACATTTGCAGGTGCAAAATATAACCATTCTCCCGGTGCAGTGCTCTTTTCTTTTTTAATTTTTTCCGGTTTACTCTGCCGTTTCATCGGATTTCCCTCCGTTTCCTGCTCTACGCTTTAGTATAGCATAATCTGACATTTTTTCTACTTATATTTCCATCTTTTTCTTATATAATGACATGTATAGTTACTGTTCACTCGTACCTCGTTCCAGTAACGGATTTGCCGATGCTTCGCATTCCAAATCGGCAAAATCTGCTGCCACCACTGTATCATACGGCATTTTCAGTTCAGAAAATGCCTGCCTGTGAACAGTAACCATGTATACAGTATATGAAAACATACAGGAGGCACACAGTATGGAAGCATCAAATGTTTATTTCACATCTTTTAAGGCAACGGAGCATGAGAATCTGCTCCAGGAACTGCATCGTCTTATGAAACTGCGGGGTTTGAGACGATCGATTTTACCGACAAATACGCTGCGATCAAAATCCTTTTTGAATGGAAGAGCTGCATTGCGCATGCTGTTAAGATTGGACTTGGAAGTGATCAATATAAGCTGATTACGATTTAGTTAGGAATTTTTGTAGATTCGTGGACAAAAGGCGGTCACAGCCGTTAGTCTGTGACCACCTTTTTCTATTTACTACAGATGTCTATGCTTCTGCTTCTTTCGCATTATCTAATGCGATCAGTTTGGAGATGATCTCCTCGCAGATCTGAGTGACGTTTTTTCCATCTGTGGCAACGGTGATGTCCGCGACTGCTTCATAACGGTCTTTTCGTTTATCCATAAGACCGCTGATGAATTCAACGTTCATGTTATTGTTTAAGATCGGGCGCTCGTCGCTGTCTTTGACACGCTCGTAGATAGTTTCCGGTTTTGCGGTGAGTAATACGACACGTCCATTCTTTTTCATGTGATCGGTGTTTTCTTCTCTCATGACGACACCACCACCACAGGATACTATCGTCTGTTTTCTTTTCTGCAGCTCAATTAAGGTGTTGCTCTCTAAGTTACGGAAGTATGCCTCACCGTATTCGTCAAAAATCTCAGAAATGGACATGCCCTGTTTTTCTACGATCATCTGGTCCATCTCCACGCGGTCCATCTCAAGTTTATCTTTCAGTTCTCCGGCGATCGTACTCTTTCCGGCTCCCATGAATCCAATCAGGAAGATGTTGTAGTCAAACAGACTCTTTGCCTGGATACGGCGGCTGTTTTTCATGATATATTTGAAAATATCAAGGATCTCTTCCTCGAACTCATTGTCACCGAGTTTGTTCTTTAATGCATCGGTCTGTTTCTTCTCCTGTTCCGGCTGTAAGATTGGAATACCGGTTGCTTTCTTATAAGAAATAATTTCCTGTATATATGACATTCGAACTGCAAGCTGTTCATGATGATATCATCACATTCTCCAATTTTCTCACGGATCGCTTCTATCTTATCCATTATAATCCTCCCTGTTTTCCGAAGAAAAATGCAATTTTACTCTGTAAATCTGACCTCTGGTGAGCAGAGGATTTTCCTCCCTGTTTTATAAAAGCATTATAACAAGATGTGACACATTCCGCAAGCAAAATATTTTAGTACTTTAAAGTATTTATGTTTTAAAGTGTATAATATCATTTCCGACATGTTTTCTACTCGATCACACCTTTCATATCGCCAAGATATGCATCGACCAGATCCTCTGATACATTTTTTTCAATTGACTCATATACCGGCTTGCAGAGTTCTCTGATCTGTTCATACATTTCATCACTCAATGAAATAATCTGTGTACCGCTTTCCTCGATTGTCTGGATACGGGATGCGATACGCTCATCCGACTGCTCTCTCGCATATTCTTTCGCTGTCTCCGCAGCCTCTCTGATGATTTCCTGCTGCTCGCCGGTCAGTCCTTCAAAAAACTCATCACTGACGATCAGTGAGATCAGATGCGGCAGATGGTTTGTCTCCACGACATAATCCTGCTGCTCATATAATTTATTAGAAACAATGACCTCATACGGATTTTCCTGCGCATCGATGGTTCCCTGCTGCAGTCCGATATACACCTCGGAAAATGTCATCGGTGTCGGGCTGGCACCAAGCGCTTTCCAATATGCCATGTGATAGGAATTTCCATGGTACGGATCTTCTGTCCCTTAAAATCAGAGATTGACTGCACATTACGGTTTGTAGTCATCACACGGAATCCCTGGTCGGCATATCCTAAAAGGACATATCCGGCATCCCCGTATACCTGCTGCATCATGGAAAGGAAATCCGGGTTATCCACATGTTCCCTCACTTCGTCGATCGTTTCAAACACTGCCGGCATATCAAATACTGCAACATCCGGCATAAAAGTCACCTGCGGTGCCGTATTTTGTACCACAAACGGGATATCACCCTCTTTACAGGACTCTAACAACTCTCTGTCTCCGCCAAGTACACTGTTTGGATAAACAGAAATCAGCATCGTCCGTCGCTCAAACGCTCCACTTCCTCTGCAAATTTTTCTGCATAGATCTGTGTGACCGTATCCTCCGGGCTTGAACTTCCAAGCGGCCACGCATAACGCTGCACTTTTGCCTGATCCTGTGTATCTTTATTCCCGCAGCCACTTGCAAAAAGTACTGCCCCTGCAAGGAAACCGCATAATATCTTTTTCTTACAATTCTTCAAGTTTTCGCCCTCCTTATGAAAGCAGACAGAGACTGATTGCCGGAATAAATGTGATCAGAAGCAGTGCAAGCATGAAATATCCAATCATCGGCATTGCCTTCTTTGCGATCTGCATCATCGGCACATTGGTAAGCGAACTTGCCACAAACAGGTTGACGCCGACCGGAGGTGTGACAAATCCAACCGCAAGATTTACGATCATCATGACACCGAAATGGATCGGATTCATTCCGACATGTTCCACAATCGGCAGTAAGATCGGACTTAAGATCAGAATCGCCGGGGTCGTATCCATGACCATACCAACAATCAGAAGTACCACGTTGATGACAATAAGCAGTACGATCTCATTGGAGAAATGTGTCATGATCCATGCACTGACATCCTGCGGTACCTGCATCAGCGTGAGCACACGCGAAAACGCGGTAGATGTTGCAAGGATAAATAAGATCGGCGCATAGGTCTTCATCGCCTCCACCATAATGCCCCAGATCTGTTTTACTTTAATAGATCTGTAAATGAACAGACTGACAAACAGGGAATAAAATACGGAGATGACAGCCGCCTCCGTCGGGGATGCCACACCGGTATAAATACAGCCAAGTACGATCACAGGCTTAAGAGCGCCCAGATACTCTCTTTTAAAATGTTAACGAATCCTTTTGTTTTGAGCTGATCCATTTTCGCCTGGATCTTCTCTCTATCCTCACCGTGACGGCGGCAGTAATAATATGCGTAAAAGATCAGCAGTGCGCTGATCATCATGCCCGGTACGATGCCTGCTAAAAACAGGTCACTGACCGATTCACCGGTCGCCATCGCATACATGATAAACGGGATACTCGGCGGGATGATAACGCCAAGACCGCCCGCCACCGCAACGATCGCCGTGGAAAAATCCTTTCATAACCAAGTTCGATCAAAAGCGGAATCGTCATACTTCCGACCGCAGCAACGGTCGCCGGTGCAGAACCTGAAATTGCTCCATAAAACAGACAGGTAATGATCACTGCACATGGTATTCCCGCCCTTTTGTTTCCAAGGAAATAAACAAATACATCAAATAATTTTTCTGAAATTTTACCGTGCGCCATAAGGATTCCAGCAAGCACGAACATTGGCACTGCAAGCAGCGGGAAACTGTCGATTCCTCCGACCATGGAACGGATGACATACCCTGCACTTGCCGTAAATGAAGCGTCAAATGCGCCCGGCAGCACAGCCACAATTCCAAGTGAAATAGAGATCGGAATTGCGATCACAAGACATATTGCAAAAATAATAAAAACAACAACTGCTGACATCTATTTCTCCTTTCTAACTGTAACACCTGATTTGTCCATATTTGCAGCATCCGCATGCTCCGGATTTTCAACGACTGCCTCCTCGATCACAGAGGCAATATCGCCCTCTTCTAACGGTTTCTTTTCTTTTCCAAGTAAAATGCGCCACTCACCAAACCAGCGCTGTACGATGCGGAACGCTGTTAAAATAAAACAGAAAAACGGGGCTGACTGCACATAATACATTGGCAGACCACACGCCGGGCTGACCTGTCCGCTCTCTATCGTTGCTTTTAAATATAGAAAGGAGAAAGGGATCAGATAGACAAAAATGCAAACTCTACCGTAGAGTATTCGTAATCTTTAAAAATCGTTTTTCCACGTTTCGTAAACATTTTTGATGAACTGATCAACTTTGATTGAAATGCATTTTCTGGTACA
>ENA-OQJH01000401-OQJH01000401.1-human-gut-metagenome-genome-assembly--contig:-NODE-401-length-24492-cov-2.307778_pt1 | contig 24492 bp, 24 predicted proteins | sample MGYA00242597_ERZ504763 | MGnify/ENA primary metagenome ERZ504763 (study PRJEB26092, sample SAMD00036359) | human gut metagenome | host: Homo sapiens | study: EMG produced TPA metagenomics assembly of...
CACGGACATCAACAGGCTTGCATCTGGCGTCATGCATCCGGGGTCTTTCGTACAGTGATAGACGAGGTGCCTTGGGGGACTGTCCGGCTCCAGAAACTGACGTGTGATGGGGTGAGGCCATTCAATAAGGAATTGCAGCATGAAACGCTCCATTCGCCGCGGTTCAGTCCGTCCGAACTGGTATTGTAAATTAAGGTAATCCTTTCTGCCCGTTGCAGCAGACGATAGAAATAGTATGCATATACGGCAATTTTATGCTCTATAGTAGTCATTCCGAAAGCTTTGCGCAGGTTGTAAGGAATAAAGGAAGAGTCTCCTCCCGATTTGGGAAGCTGCCCTTCATTGACCGATAGTAATACCAAGTGGCGGAAATCCAGGTTACGTGTTTCCAATACCCCCATGACCTGCATACCAATGGCCGGTTCGCCGTGGAATGGAATATTAGTCGTTGATAAGATCTTGACCAGCAATCGCCGGAATGTTTCGCTTTGTACGGTTAATTCATCTTCTTCTATCAGTGTGCGGAACCGGTTGATGGTGGTATAGGCTTTGAAAAGCGATTCCCGATAAAGTTGGTTGAATGCATCTGTGTCCTCGGTACCGGAAGTGTTTGCCTGGTAAATGCTTGCCACTTGCTGCAAAGTTTCGGACAGGCGTATGCACAGATTCAGGTTTCCGGAAAGCGGAGTGAAAAGCCGGGTCAGGAATTCATCTTTGCCCAATTCGCCGGGTAACGGATAGAAACGGTTGTTTCGGGTCAGTTCTTTCTCCAACAATTCGGCTTGACCGGTGAGTTGGCGGGTATAGGGGTGTTTTAACAGTGTAACAACTGATTGAAACGTGTAGCGGCCGCTTTTGAAATTAAATCCGTGGGTATGCAACTCCAGTAAGGCGATGAGGAAACTATATACAGGAGTTTGCGATAACGGAAATCCCATGGTGATATTGACATGTTTTACTTCTGCCGGCAATGAATGGAGGACCGGTTGAAGCAATGCTTCGTTACACAATACGACTGCGGTTTCCTTTTCCGGTGTAGTCAGATTGTTTCGTATCCATTGAGGCAGGTAACGGGCTTGTGCATTTTCAGTGGAAGATGCGATGTAGTGTACCTCTTTAGGTTTCGAGAGATTTTTGAATAACTCACCGGACAAAGGAGAAGGAAAGTCGCGTAAGTTCCGGCGGATAAACTCTCCGGCTTCATGGGTGACGGCTTGTCTGTTTTCCTTCATATAAAATTCGTCGTAATCCCAATAAAAAACAGCTTTTCCGGCATCTTTCAATTGGGTGAACAACGTATGTTCCACTTTGTTCAGCACATTAAATCCTACAAAAACATATTTCTCGTATGGAAGTTTGTCCACATCCAGATGCTCTATGACGTGACGGTACATCATTCCTTCGTAGGCAATGTTTTGAGAAGCTAAGGATTCACGGAACCCTTTGTAGATGTTCCCCAATACGTTCCATAAAGAGATAAACCGTTCTTTCAGCGCTGTTCTCCGTTCGATGGAGAAGTTCTGGAAGAACTGCCGGATAGCTTCTTCCTGCTCATCATCAATGAAGGTGTAGTCGTCCATTATGTTGCGCAGATCCTGTAAATTGGAAAACAGTTTGTCGGTATCCACTCTATTTTTGTCGGCATCGTCAAAATCACTGATCAGCATTTCTCCCCAAAAATAGAAATCATCCAGTGTTTCCGTACTTTGAGTTTCCCGTCGGAATATCTTATAAAGTTCGCATACCAGTTTTACCGGATCACCCACTTCCCATGGAGAAAGACTACGGAACAATTCGCTGATGCTGACGTATGCGGGCGACCAAATAGGTGAGTCCGACTCTTGGGCGAGATACTCATTAAAGAAAAGTCCGGCACGTTTGTTAGGAAAAACCACGGCTGTATGTGCCAGGTTTCCTTCCGTATGTTTATATAAATCGGCTGCTACCAGTTTCAAAAAGCTTTCCATTATTCTATTTCCTCCAGTTCGTTGTTAAATACATACCATAAATAGCCACGGATATGCTCATATCCCATGTCTGATAATAAATCCATATATTCTTTCACCTGCTTGTTGTAAGCCTTCCGCTTTTTACCGAATTTAAAGTCCACCACAATCACCTCCCCGTCTTTCATCATCACGCGGTCCGGACGGCGGGTTTGCAGGACTCCTTTTTCCCGATAAATAATGGCACACTCATTGTATAGTTCCCAGCGGCCCGAATACCATTCTTTGACCAGCGGATGCCTCAAAGCCCATTCGGTGAGTTTTCGTATTTGTTCCTCTTGTTGTGCCGACTCTATGATTCCTTCGAAACGCAGGCGTTCTATGGCGGGAGGCACATCGTCCGTGGTACGGATTACGGAGAATAGATTATGCAACAACTGTCCTTGCCGGATGTATTTGTCTTCCGTTTCCTCTTCTCCCCGGATAAATTCGGCAGAACGGTTGGACTGTTTGAATTCGATGTTGGTTTCCAGCGTTTCCAGATGGATAGGCAACGTCGGGCTACAGTCAGCAGCTTGTTGCCGGACACTTGTTTTTCCTCTTCGTGAGATGAGAGATAGAGCGTTCCCAGTTCGTATATTTCTTCTCCGGTGGCATAGCTCTTTCCGGTCATGTCGGATAAGGCATTTCCTAACAATTCGGATACCGTTCCTTTCTGTTCCGCCTTTCCATATATAATCAAGTTCTTTTTGGCACGGGTAAATGCCACATAAAGCAGGTTCAGATTATCCACCCATAATTGCAAGCGTTCATTCAGGAACTCTTCCCGATAAATGGATTGCTGCATGGCTGTGGAATAGTTGATGGGAACAATGTCAAGATCGCTAAACGGAGCTTGCCGGGGAGCACACCATACCAGATGGTTGTAAGTCTCATTCTCCATTTTCCAGTCGCAGAAGGGTAGCAGTACGGTATGGTATTCCAAGCCTTTGGACTTGTGGATGGAGAGAATGCGAATTCCTTCCACCTCGCCGGAAGGGATGGTCTTGCTGCCTAGTTTTTCTTCCCAGTAGGTGATAAAAGCGGATAATTCGGAAGAATTGCTTTGCAAATATTCCGTCACGGCATCAAAGAAGGCGCACAGATAGGCATCCTGTTGTTTGATGCAGGACATCTGAAACAGATTGAAAAGTTTTTCCATCAGTTCATACAGTGGCATGAGGCGAAGCTGTTCCGCTTCTTTTATGAAATCGAATGGCAGATAATCATCTATTTCGTTCAGCAATAGAGTGTTGAGATCTATTCCTTTATGTAATACTTCATTCTGATAAGCAGCAGCCAGTTGCGCTTGGCAATCCGGTTTCCGGGTTGTGACAAGTAGCGCAGGCCATCCATTATCATACATACCGCCAGTGAGGCATCCAGTCGGAATGCCTCATCGGATACGATTTTGTAAGAGGTGTTCTTGTCGAAGTAATCGGCTATTAAAGGAATGCTTCTGTTCTTGCGCACCAGGATGGCAATATCTTTCAGTTGCACGCCCTGCGCCACAAGCAGCTCCACTTCTTCTCCTAGGTGGTACAGGGTGTTTTCCATATAGGTCATGTCTTCCGTATCCGATAGAAATTCCACTTTGACATACCCTTTTCCGGGATCTTTGTATGTTTCCTGACACACGTCGTTGTAGGCTTCCTTCAGTTCCTTGCATTCCTTTTTTTGTTCTTCCTTATAAATGTTGTTCAACACCTCGCAGGCGGCTGTAAACACTTCGTTGTTGAAGTGAATGATGTTTGCAGCGCTCCGGCGGTTGGTGGTCAGTGTCTTTACTTTGACGGGAAAGGCTTCGATGTTTGTTTTCAGTCCGTTCAGTATGCCCCAGTCACCGTTTCTCCAGCGGTAGATGGATTGTTTCACGTCTCCTACAATCAAGCTGTCTGCTCCCTGAGACAAACCTTCGAGCAGCAACAGACGGAAATTGTCCCATTGCATACGCGAAGTATCCTGAAATTCATCAATCATTACGTTGCGTATGGTTGTTCCTATCTTTTCGAATACAAACGAGGAATCTCCTTCTTTTACCAGGTTATGAAGCAACGCGTTGGTATCCGACAGCAGGAAGCGATTGTTCTCATGGTTCAATTCGCGTACCTCTTCGTCTATATTGGCCAGCAGACGGATATTGTTTACGTGGCGCAGGGAGAGTTGGCAGGAATTGGCCAGCATATTGTTCCGGCTTCTATATTTTTCCGATTCATTCAGCAGGGGAATCAGTTCTTTTTCTGCCAGGCCTATGATAGCGTTGCGTATGGGGGAGGTTTTTTCACCCATTCGTCGGGGCAGTCCAGACATTTTTCCACTGTTACATTGCGGACGCTGTCATCCAGTTTGCCCGATTGTAGTTTATTAAAATAGCCGGCTATACCTCGGGAACCGTTTTTCAAATCTTCTACTTTCACCCCGTTTGTATCCAATATTCCGAAGAATTGGTCGGCAAATCCTTTCATTTGTTCTTGCACCTCTTCCAAAATGGCTTGCAGCGTCTTGCGGTAATTCTTGATACAGTCTTTGTCCCGTAATTTTTCCCGTAGCCCATTTCCTTTTTCTATATATCCTTCATCGAAGATGTTTCGTCCGAAATTCTTTATCTCACCGGAAACATTCCACCTCTTGTCATCGGCAATTCTTTCTTCTATGTATTCCAACAGCCAATAGAGTACGGGAGATTGTCGGTCCAGCTTTTCTATCATGGAGTCCACGGCATCACTCAGTACCTCCATATTGTTCAGTTCGATATTCAGATTGGCACCCAATTCCAGCTCCCGTGCCAAATTGCGCATCACCGACTGGAAGAATGAGTCAATGGTTTCCACCCGGAAGCGGCTGTAATCGTGTATCATGTAGTGCAGTGCCGTACCGGCGGCTGTCCTTATGTCTTCTTGGGGCATTTCCAGTTCTTCTGTGATTTTCTGTAAATAGGGATCAGAATCCTTATCCTTTATCCATATTCCGTATAGCTGGCTCAGAATCCGCTCTTTCATTTCGGTAGTGGCCTTGTTGGTAAAAGTCACAGCCAGTATATTACGGTATGCCCGTGGGTTCTGTATCAGCAGCTTTATATATTCCACGGCCAGTGTGAATGTTTTTCCCGAACCGGCAGAGGCTTTATAAACTAATAATTCAGGAGAATGTTTCATTTTAAATAATTTGCTAATTTGCTAATGGCTGCGCTGTGTACCGGATGGTAATTGGCTGACACATTAGCACATTTTATTTTAATTAAAACCAGTACAAAAACAGTGGCCTGTCCCTTTTCCTTGTAAGGCAGCAGGTCAGTGTGCCACCGCTCAGCCTCATGATTTGTTTGCTTAGACTCAGTCCGATGCCGCTTCCTTCCTCTTTGGTCGTGAAGAAAGGTACAAAAATTTGTCCGGCTGCATCGGGAGGAATAGCGGGACCGTTGTTGGCTATCTCTATACGGATACTTTCTTGCGGATCACAATAAGCTTTCAAGGTGATCTTTCCGTCGGGAGCATTACCTATGGCTTGAATCGCATTTTTCAGCAGATTCGTAACCACTTGGGCTATCAGGTTCTCGTCGGCAAAGACTATCAGGTCTTCCCGGGCTTCGAGGATGGAAAGAGTGATGTTGGGGCATGGATGCTGGTGCTGTGCCAGTCGGATCATCCGTTCCAGGAAAGGACGGACATAGAACAGCGATGGTTCAGGTGATGGCAGTCGTGTCAGTTTGCGATAAGACATGACAAAATTTATCAATCCTTTACCTGTAGAGTGAATCGTTTCCAGCCCTTGTTTCATTTCTTCATTTTCTGCTCCGGGAAGAGCCAGTAGTGTTTCGCTGAGGGAAGTCACCGGAGTGAGTGAATTCATTATTTCATGAGTCAGTACGCGGGTGAGGCGTATCCATGAATCTATTTCCCGTTCATCCAGCTCCCGATTGATATCACTCAAGGCAATAATGCGGAGTTCCTCGTCTTTGATACGGATGCCGGACACCCGTAAGGCAAGATGTACTGTTCCCCGTTCTGTGTTGAACTGAATTTGCAGCTTGTCACCCGGAACTGCTTTTTCCAAAGCAATCATCAGTTCATCCGAGATGCGAGAGAGTTGTTTGACATGAGTCAAAACATCCAGCCCCAACAGATTCATGGCCTCTTTATTCTTTTGATAAACGGAGCCTTTGCTGTTCAGCACCACAATGCCGGTTTCTACAAAGTCCATGATGAGCTCATAATATTTCTCTCGTTGTGCCGTTTCCTGTTTTACATTGTACAAAATACGTGCGATGCGGTTCAGCATGACATTGACCATGGAAGAATCGCCAGGGGAGGCATGTTCATAAAAACGAACAGCGGGGTCGTCGTTTTCGATGGCGTCGAGCAGAAAGGCTATCTTCCGGGTATTAAAAGTGTACAGGCGGTAAAACCAGCCTATGGAAACAAGGAATGAAGGTACGGCTACGCATAGCCACAGCCAATTGCGCTGCTGGATTAGTAAGGTGCAGGCAATACCTAGGAACAGTACAGTGAAAAAACGGAAGAAGAATTGTTTCACAGCTTGATTATTTATTGTTTCGTTGATGCTTCTTTAGAGTCTGTTTAAAATTTGATTGTAGTGAGGAAGGACATGAGAAAATGGTCATAATCCGAATTTTTTCATCTTGTTATAAAGCGTCTGACGGGTAATTCCCAACTGTGCCGCTACAGCCGAGAGGTTTCCGTTGCATTTCTCTATCGCCTTCTGAATCATTTGCAATTCCATCTCCTCCAGAGTTGAGACACTTGTTTCTGTCGCAGGAGCCGCTACTTTCGGGGAAAATGAAAATGTTCCTCACTCAATATACCATCTTCATTGATAATGACCGCTTTCTCTACGGCATGTTCCAGTTCGCGTATGTTTCCATACCACGGATATGTCCGTAACTTTTCTTGCGCACCGGTAGAAAGAAGGATATTTCCTTTGTCATATTGTTTGCAGAATCGGTCTATAAAGCGTTCGGCCAAAGGGATAATATCTTCTTTGCGTTCCCGCAGAGGGGGAATCTCGATGTGGATGGTATTGATGCGGTAAAGCAAATCTTCGCGGAATTTGCCTTTGGCCACCATCTCTTCCAAATTACAATTGGTGGCGCAAATCAAACGTATGTTGACAGGTATCGGTTCGTTGCTTCCTACTCGCACCACGCTCCGGCTCTGAATGGCGGTGAGTAGTTTGGATTGCAGGTGATAGGGCAGGTTGCCTATTTCGTCCAGAAACAAAGTCCCTTCATGGGCGGCTTCAAATTTACCAGCACGGTCGGTATGGGCATCGGTAAACGAGCCTTTTTTATGACCGAACAGTTCGCTTTCGAACAGGGATTCGGTGATGGCACCCATGTCCACTGTTATCATATCCCGCCGGTATCGGGCAGACAAAGCGTGTATTTCCCGTGCCAGCATTTCTTTTCCTGTGCCGTTCTCTCCTGTAATCAGAATATTGGCATCCGTTTGCGCCACTTTCTCTATCAGCGTCCGCAGTTGCTTCATGGCATTGCTTTCTCCCCAATACATAGAAGATACGGTTTTAGGGATTTCCGCTCTCTTCTTGTTCTTGGAGGAATTGCGGCAGGCAGACAGCAAGGTTTCTATCAGCCGGGCATTGTCCCAAGGCTTGACGATGAAGTCTGTTGCTCCTTCCTTGATGCCGCGCACTGCCAGGTCTATGTCAGCATAGGCTGTGAAAAGTACTACGGGCAGGGAGGGGTGTATTTTCTTTATCTCGTGTAACCAGTACAGACCTTCATTCCCGGTATTCAGTCCGCTGCTGAAATTCATATCCAGCAGCACCACTTGCGCATTTCCTTCACGTAACGCAGCGGGCAGTGTGATGGGTGAGGGCAGTGTGACGATATGTTCGAAATGATTTTTCAGCAATAGCTTTACTGCCGACAGCACTCCTTTGTTATCATCTACCACAATGATGGTTCCTTGTTTGCTCATAAATATCTTCTGTTCTTTTTCAGAAGAACAAAGATAAATGATTTTCTCTCGTCAATCTTTTTCTTTTCAGAGAAAAACTTTTCAATTTTCATGAAATTGTTCTATTATAAAATAGCATTTCAAATGAAAACATTTATATTAAGCATAATTGTAACCATGATCACATCGGTAGCTGGTGCACAGCAAAAAAGTTTTTATGACTTACGGTCAAGACTATTGACGGGAAGGACTTGCCACTTTCCACATTCAAGGGTAAGAAAGTATTGGTAGTCAATGTGGCATCTAAATGCGGTTTCACTCCCCAGTACGCCAAGTTGGAGGAGTTGTATGAGAAATATGGAAAAGATGATTTTGTCGTTATCGGATTTCCTGCCAATAATTTCCTGCATCAGGAACCCGGAACGAATGAAGAAATCAAGGAGTTTTGTACGTTGAATTATGGAGTGACTTTTCCTATGATGGCTAAAATATCTGTAAAGGGAAAAGATATAGCTCCCCTCTATCAATGGCTTACGCATAAAAGTGAAAACGGGGTTTCGGATGCTAAGATAGGGTGGAACTTTCATAAGTTTCTGATTGATGAAATGGTAGATGGGTTGCCTCAATCGGCTCTACTACCAGTCCGCTTTCACAGGAAATTGTAGGATGGATTGAAGAATAAAATGACCAGAAGATAAATAATGCCCTATTGTTATTGCACCAGCTTTCCGTTTTTCAGTTCCGACATCAGCAGGTCATAGACGTATGCCGGGCTTTCGATATACAGGCCGGTGGAGAAGTCTTCCAGTTTGACGAATGTCTCCGAATTGTGGAATGTGGAGATGGCTTCCTGCAAATCCATATCATTACGTTCCACCAAGTAACGGACTACATCGGCGGATATTCCTTCAAAGAGGAATTTTGCGGTATTCGTGTTCATAGTCGTTTCAGCATTTTAATCGCTGCCTCTGAGTGAAAGAAATATTGTGAAGTCACTTTCGAAAATGTCAGTTCGTGCAATAGTTGTTCTTCGTTAATAAAATTCTCGGTGTATAAACGTAGCAAGCGCGCAATGGTATCATCGGCAACAGGGCCAATTACGATATCGTAATCGTGGCAAGGCTGAGTAGTGTTTATATCGCGGTTCGACATGACAAAACGTGCCCATTCCCAGTCTGGCTCCTTGAAAACCTTGACTTTCAATTCGCTCGACTGCGCTTCTTCGAGGTCAAACTCAAACATAGTCAGAGTGGGGTTTCCGCTGAACATCCGCGCTGTTCTTGCGCCATCCTTTGGGCCTGTTCCCTAATGTCGGTCAGGTAAAATCCTCTGCCGAAATCCTTATAGGGGCGGCATCTGTTGAGGTCGATGCCGTCGATTGCCGTATTTGAACCGTGGTAAGTATCATCGCAATGTTCCTCCATTGTTTTGGCAGACGATGGTCAGGTCATCCACACAGTCGTTAAAAGAAAGTGTGTGTTCCACATCGTAAAATTCGGTGAGAAAATCAATGCCTTTGAAACGTCTGATATAATTGCTTGCCTCCCGGATTGTCAAATCGTGACGGCGCGCAAATTCGACAATGACCGTCATCACATAATCGATTAGGTTCTTGTCCGCTTTCTTTTTGGACTTGAGCGCCACTATCGGTTCGACACCCAACGCCTCCGCTATGCGGTTGACAGTGCCAAAATTAACACACAGACCGTTTTCCACTTTGGAAACCATTGCTTTTTGGACGCCAATCATCACCCCGACTTCTTCTTGTGTCAATCCTTTGTTTTTTCGGCATTGGGCCAAAAGTTCTCCTATTTTTGCAAATTCGTATTCATACCACAAAAATAGATAAGTTTCTTGTGTGGGAAACTTTTTAACTACAAATATATTCTTTAGATAATTATTATCTTTCCAATTAAATGGCAGCTCTGCTCTGACACGCAAGAACCCGTGTGCCGGATGATGATTGTTAGGAAAACAGGAGGGAAATCAGTTCCTTTGTACATCATAGGTTATGGAACGGTGGTTCGAAAAGAGTTGTCGCTATTTTTTTGCTTATTTATTTGTGGGGATAAATATTTATCCTATATTGTATTAGTAAAATTAAAAATATCATGGAGAATGATTATTAAACTGAAAGTTATGGATACAATAAAAGACATTTGGTTTGATGCTAACCGCATTTATATGAAAACGGATGGTGGAGAAACTTTCAGCCGTCCCTTAGAGGCATTCCCTTTGCTGAAGGATGCAAGTGACAGAGAGCGCCTTGATTTCAAGATAGGAAAGTTTGGTGACGATGTTCGTTGGGAATCATTGGATGAGGATATTCATATATCCAGTTTTTTCGATACAGCGGAGCCGGATTATGAAAATGAGATAGCAATGATATTTAAACGTTTCCCTCAACTAAATGTGTCAGAGGTTGCACGTAGTATGGGAATAAACAAGAGTCTTCTTTCCAAGTATATCTATGGTATTAAAAAGCCGAGTGATATAAGGAAGATGCAGATTAAAGAGGCTCTCCATCTTTGGGAAAGAATTACTTGCCGTTTGATTAATCTCTTAATAATAGTTTAGGTGTGATTCCATTTGGTTTCACGCCTTTTTTATGTTAATTTTTCCACAATTCATAGTTTCAACAGAAAGATAATTAAATATAAGGAAGATATGGCTAGAATAAACAAATACGGCTATGTTGCTGCGTGACGTTTTGCATCCGTCAGGGAGATGCGGTGAACAAGCCAAACTCATACCAAGAACCGGGCAAGCATATGATGCAGGCAGGGTAGGCGTGTACCGAGTACCAGGTAGCCTTGTTTGCTGTATCTTATATCTTACCATCTGGGCGATGATGCGTCCGGAAGAATTTGCATCAAGGTAAGTATACCGATAATCTGTTTTCTTGTTTGTTTTTGAGTAATCAAGAAACATCACTAAAAATAGCGGAATATATTTTCGTCCTATTTATTAAATTGCTATCTTTGCCACGTTTTCCACGCCGGTACTTCCGCAAGGAAGTTAGGGAGGTGGGAAATATACATATATAGAAAAGACGTTTACTTGACGTTTGTTCTTGGCTCTACAGAACTTCGCAAATTCTAAAATCCAGCCAAAACAAAGCAACAGTAGGTGTCTGCGGGGTATGTTTATATCCTTGGTGCGCTTTGTCGGTCAAAGGTGCATTCAAGTGTCATTATACATATCGGCGTGGGCTTCTGCGTTGCTCGTTCAGACTGGATTGGGCAATGCGAAGGCCTTGTAGGGCGGGACGAGTAACAGGTACAGATTCCCGCGCTTTTTTTATATATAGGTATTACAATTCTGATTTAACACATAAGAACCGTCCGGTTCGGGAATCTGCGGAAGGTCATCGGTTGACCCGACAGGCTGCATCTACATCGTGCGGATTCCCATCCTCCATTTGTTGAAATAGCTTTTCTTTGGTCAGCTTAATCACAAGAGGCCGATTCCTCTTGTATTTTACGAAACTTCTCGTAATTGATTGAATTGCAGATATATATCTGTACTTCAAAGCTCCATAACTATGCTTTCAAGTGAAAAAATGCAATGGTTTGCCATGCGTGCCACTTATCGCCGGGGGATGCAGATCAAGGCTTTGTTGGATAAAGAAGGAATCAACAATTTCATTCCCATGCGTTACGAAGTTCGTATAAGGAACGGGCGCAAGAGGCGTGAGCTGGTTCCCGTTATCAGTGATCTGATATTTGTTCATTCCGTCCAGTCCGAACTTCAGAAGGTGAAGTTCAAACTTCCGTATTTTCAATATATGATTGATATCCGCAACGGGCAGAAAATCATTGTGCCCGATGATCAGATGAGGCAGTTTATCGCTGTGGCTGGAACGTATGACGAGCATCTTATCTTCTTCAGTCCCGATGAGGTGAACCTGCGTAAAGGTACGAAAGTCCGTATTACGGGTGGTGACTTCGAGGGCTACGAGGGGGTGTTTGTAAAGGTGAAAGGTGCGAGAGACCGTCGTGTGGTTATCAGTCTGCAAGGGGTGATAGCCATGGCCATGGCGACGCTTTCGCCGGACTTGATAGAAGTGATAGAAGAGCCGAAGAAGAGATGACTTCATTTGCTACGTTAAACATTCTTATTCCTTGATTAATGGGGAAGTAAATGATCTGATAATATAAATCTTATGTATAATAATGTGTAGAACCACATCCATGCCGTCAGCATCCGGCTCCAGCAGCTGATTCAGAATCGGTATAAGGAAATTTTAGCCAGGGAAAAGAATAATGATAAATTCATTCATCTGTATGACATTGACGCGTATTGGGTGGCTTTCGAGCGTTCCGCCTGTAGGTTGAGCGGTTTGTTTTCTAAAAGTGAGCTGACTTTGTTTCGTGTCCCGGATTGTGTGGAATATGTGGTGATGGTTTCTGTTCCTGCCGATGAGGCGGAGGGCTGTTTGGGTGAGTACATCATTTTGCACGATGGAATTTACCGGAAAGTGTGGTCGGAGCATGTTTTGCCGATGGGGGATTATCGTCATTGGCATGAGATGGCTGTGAGGTCTGTTTTGTTGTAAAGAAAAGTATGTGGACTTCGTGAGCCAAGTAAGTGGTGTTACTTTGTCTGCGGACATATATTACTTTGCTCACGAAATATCTTACTTTTTTCAGTGGAATATGGTTATTGATCATGCTCTATAGGGAATACCCTGAAAAATCCTTCAAAAGCTTCAGCCTGCTCGCAAACGCCCTACCCGTGGGCATTCCGGCTGAAGGATTGGGTTCAGGAATCCTTCAGCTGGGGGTGGAATGTTTCAGCCGAACTGATCTTCCTCCGATTCTTAGGGAATCGTTTTTCCTGAAGGATATTTTCCGGCTGAAACATTTCACAATGCATATCCTTCAGCCGGAATGCCGACAGGCAGGGTGTTTGCGGAGTGGCTGAAAGATCTGAAGGAAAAGTAAGGCGTTTCGGCATGTAGATACCGTTATGGAAAAAACAACAGGTCAAATTTTTAAAAGCTCTTGTTCTTTCAATGAAAACGTCCTGTTCTTTTTTTTTAAAGACCTTGTTCTTTTCGGAAAAGAACAGGATCTTTTAAGGGTTAGTAACGTGTATGCCGGAAGGTTAGTAACATGTGGGGTGACACGTTACTAATGTGTGGGCTGTAAGCTTAGTAATGTTGCAGGTGGAAGATATATATCTTTCAAGTGATTTGAATATATTAATAGAATTAGGATACATATTACGGGACTTGTCTATTATAGACATAATATTTTAATGTGCTTTTTATAATTGAAAATGTCTGCTTTATCTCAGCAAAATAATAAAAGAATAGCTAAAAATACTCTATTACTTTATTTTCGTATGCTTTTTATGATGGCTGTAAATCTTATACCAGCCGTGTGATTTTGGTTACGCTCGGTGTGGAGGATTATGGTATTTATAATGTTGTGGGTGGGGCAGTAACTATGTTTAGTTTTATAAACAGTGCAATGACGGGAAGCACCCAACGTTTTATAACTTTTGCTTTAGGTAGAGGAGAAGAAAAAGAATTATCAAAAGTGTTTAGTATGAGTGTTATAATACATGGCATTATTTCGTTGGTTATAATTCTTTTAGCAGAAACAATAGGTCTTTGGTTCTTTTATCATAAAATGATTATTCCAATAGAACGGATGGATGCCGCATTTTGGGTTTTTCAATTTGCTGTTTTGACAGCGGTTGTAATGATTATGAGTGTACCTTATAATGCAGTGATTATAGCTCACGAAAAAATGGGCGCTTTTGCATATATTTCTGTTTTGGAAGTTATTTTGAAACTTATTATCGTATATGTACTTGTTGTGTTCCATTATGATAAATTGAAATTATATGTAGTACTCACTTTTATTATTCAAATATTTGTTTGCCTGGTGTATAGTACATATTGTAAGAAACATTTTCGAGAGTCTCATTTTGTATGGACAAGAGATAAAAAAGCTGTTTTCTAGAATGCTATTATTTGCTGGTTGGACAATGAATGGCAATTTAGCTGTTATGGGCTATACTCAAGGCTTGAATCTTCTTTTGAATATGTTTTTTAATCCGGTAGTGAATGCTGCGAGAGGTCTTGCAGTGCAAGTTCAATTAGCTGTATCAAATTTTTGTCGCAATTTTCAAATGGCTTTGAATCCTCAAATAACAAAATCTTATGCAATAGGGGATTATAGTTATATGCATGAATTGGTCTTTGCGAGTTCACGTTATTCGTTTTATTTACTCTTTTTGCTGTCCTTTCCTGTTTTTTTAGAGAGTAGATTTATACTATCTATATGGCTTGGAGTTGTACCTGATTATACAATTCCTTTTGTTCGGATAATGTTAATTATCACTTTGTGTAATGCATTGTCTAATCCTATGATTGTTTCAGTTCATGCAACAGGTAAAATAAAGAGGTTTCAAATGTTAGAGGGAGGGGTGTTGCTGTTGATATTTCCTGTTGCATATTTATGTTTGAAATTAGGAATGCTGCCTAGAACAGTGTTTATTGTACATTTATTGATAGAAATAATAGCTCAATTTGTGAGAGTGTGGGTAGTATGTCCAATGATAAAGATGAATAAACATGACTACTTGATAAATGTAATAAAGCCGATATTAAAGGTCTCTTTTTGTTCTTCTTTAGTTCCTATTGGACTTTATTTATATCTTCCCTCTCATTTATACAGTGCTGTGTTTATAATTTTGTCTTGTCCATTGTGTACATTAATTATGGTATATCTGAATTTATCTGTTGTGGAAAAGAGAATATTGAAAAAGAAAATATATGTTGTGGATTAAAAGCAAAAGATTATCAAATATTAGATTTAGGAAGAGAGAATTTAAAAATATCCAATTGACAAATATTAGGTGCTTAAGTTAGAATAGTGTAATTATATATTAAATGTCTAGTAATGAAATCAAGCGAAGTTATAATTTCAGTAATTGTACCTGTCTATAAGCGGAAAAGTACTTAAAGCGTTGTGTGGATAGTATACTTTCTCAATCATTTTCTGATTTTGAGTTATTGCTGATTGATGATGGAAGTTCTGATTTGTCAGGGCTATTTTGTGATGAATATGCAATAGCTGACAAGCGTGTCAGTGCTTTTCATACAGATAATAATTGGAGTTAGTGGGGCTAGACAATATGGTCTTAATATTGCAAAGGAAAATATATTCAGTTTATAGACAGCGATGATTGGATAGAACAGGATTGTTTTGAAAAACTTTTTTTAATAGCTGAGGATAAAAATGCTGATATTGTAATTTCTGATTTTTATGTTAATTCAAAGAATAATGTAAAAATCGTTAGGCAGCGATATACAGGAAATCTTATTGAAGATTTGTTTACAGGTCGTGTCTTTGGTGGATTATGTCATAAGTTAGTAAAAAAAGCAGCTATTGATAATGCAAGTATTGCTTTTAATCATCAATTAAATTTTTGTGAGGATTTGTGCTTTCTATGTGACTGGTAATGAAAATATCAAATGTAAAAATTATTTATATAGGGGAATCTTTTTATCATTATTGCATTAACAGTATTTCCTTGACACATTCAAAGTCATTGAAAAAAGTATAAATGAAGAACATTATATTAATGTAATACAAAATATTATTCCTAAGCAGCCTGCTAGTTGGTTGCAGTGTAATAAAATCTCTGTAAAATGGGATATTTGCGATATGGAAAATTATCTTATCGACAATATTTAAGAACTTTATCCGGAATTGGTCTTACGTCAAAAGAAACTTAAATATTTGATAATTAATATATGTAAAAATAGAATATGCTATTACATAATAAATACAATATTTAGAATTATACATTGGTGATATGGTACAAGTTTCAATATTAGTACCTGTATATAAATGCGAGAATTTTGTATACAAATGTGCAGATTCGTTATTCAGTCAAACTTTTGAGGACGTAGAATTTATATTTTATGATGATTGTTCACCCGATAGGAGTGTACAGGTGATAGAATCCTGTTTGAAAAAATATCCTAATAGAAGAGATCAGGTTAGAATTATTTCTGGGAAGTACAATGTTGGTGTTGCGGCAGCTCGCAACCTTTTATTGGCAGAGGCGAATGGTGAATATATTTGGTATATAGACAGTGATGATTGGATAGAACCAGATTCAATCACATTGCTATATCATACAGCTATCACTTCTAATGCGGATGCGATTTCTTTCGGATTTTATTGTGAAAGTATATCACGCTATACTGTACGTTATTTCACATATAAATCAAGAGAAGAATGTCTGCAAGATGTGATAGGCAGTAATTGGGGAGTTATTTGGCGCTTCTTTTTCAGAAGATTGATAGCAATAAATAATGAAATCGTTTTTCCTTTAGGATATAAAGGAGGTGAGGACTATGTATTCTGTGTTAAGTATCTGTTTTATGCAACAAGCATAGTTTGTGTTGATACTGCTTTGTATCATTATGTTGTTTATAATACAATGTCACTTATTGCAACAAAAGATATTCAGAGTTTAGTTCATCAATATGATGCAACTCTAGCAGTTGAATCTTTTTGAATGAGAATAATGTTTTACGATTGTATTCTAAGGACTTAGATTTGAGAAAATCTTATGTAGTAGTTTCTTTCAATAATTATTTTATTCATATTTGGGGCCAGCTATATCTAGCTTCATGGAAACGAATGGCTGGAAGATACAACAGAAAATAAAAAATATTTTTGGTTGTATAATTAGATGGATATGATGAGTTATAGTAAAAAGTATTCTAGATTATTGCTTTGGGGTATATTTTCTTTTTTGGTTTTGACAGGAAATCTTTTGTCTGTCATAGGCTATTCTAGTCTGATAAACATAAGCCCTGTATTTAAATTGGGAATTGGTGTAATATTGTTGTTTTTCTGTTTCTTTATATATGTTCATAAAATGACAATACCCAATCCAGAGAAACATATATTCATTGTAATAGCAATAATGTTATATGTAAATATGATCATCAAGGGAGAATATCAAATTACTAATTATATTTCAGCTATTGTATTTCCGGTATGTTTATCTTGTCTTTTCTCTTTGTTTCAGAATAAACGTATGCAGATGGAAGTTCGATATATTGTGATGATATTCTTCTATTTAGAATGTTTTATTGCTATTGTGGAAAAAATTATGATGTTTCATTTTTTCGGCAATATGGAAAATGAAGATGCTTTTGTTGGTAGAATAGATTCCTATGAGTTTAGGAGTTGTGGGTTATGGGGACATCCTTTGTCTAATTCTTGTATATTGTCTTTAATGATGCCATTTATTCTTTTACAAAATGAGTTCTCAATAAAGAAAAAAAAATTTGTTATGGAGTATAGGTATGTTGGCTCTGTTATGTTTTAATTCACGTTTCTCTATTGTCCTGTCAGCCGTTGTATATATTTTGTTGAATTATAAAAATATGATATACTCTCGTCATCGGATAAAATATGTATTGTGTATAGGATTGACAAGCGCTGTCTTTCTTTATATGCTATTCAATACAAGTTTTGGAGGGCGTTTGCTTGATTTAGGATTATATGGAGATGCCAGTTCAATGGCAAGAACAGAAATCTTAGATATTTTTCAGGTTGTGGATTATAGGGAATTTATGTTTGTCGGAATTCCTTATGAGGATATTATATATATTCAAGCGATGGCTGGTTTGGATTATCTTATTATTGAGAATCGTGGATTATTTTTATTTTTCGATATGGTATTCTGCAAACATTTGCTATGATTTCTTTTTTATCCCTTTGTTTCATAAGTGTTAATACCTTATGGGAAATTTAATGCTTGGGTTATTTGTATTTTGTTCTTATCGCTTGTTTCCTCTTCAAATTCTTTGGCTGTAGGAAGTACTGCTATTGCACAAGTATACCTTTTGCTTTTGCGTTTAAAAATCAAAAAAATAAATATGATTCCAAAGACAATACATTATTGTTGGCTGAGTGATGAACCTATTCCTGCCAATATTCAAAAGTATATAGATGGATGGAGAAAAGTGATGCCAGAGTACAGAATAAAAAAATGGGATAAAAAGGCTTTTGATATTCATAGTGTAAAATGGGTAGAAGATGCTTATGCACAAAAGAAATGGGCGTTTTGTGCCGATTATATCCGAGCTTATGCATTATTTACTGAAGGGGGATTCTATCTTGATTCCGATGTGATTGTAAATAAAAAATTTGATACATTTTTTGAATTATGGTTTTGTATCTTCTATGGAGTATAATCACACTTACAAAAAAGAATTAAAGGACAGTATAACCTTAGACTACAAACGCAGAGAAAGTGTAAGAAAAGTTGTTGGCCTTGGTATTCAGGCTGCTATTATAGGTAGTGAAAAAGGGCATCCTTTTACAAAGGAATTATTGGATTATTATCATACTCATCAGTTTGTAAATGAGCAAGGAGAGTTTGATCAAACACCTGCTCCAGTTATCTATTCCTGGCTCATGGAAAAACGAGGACTAAAATATAGGGATAAGAAGCAGATGTTGAAAGATAAAGTGTGTCTTTTTGATTCGGGAGTATTTGCCAGTTATCCTACTGCTAGATTTGGGAGTGTTGCTATTCACATGATGGCTGGTTCATGGGTGGATGTAAAGCTTGATGATACCTTTATGCGCAGGTTGAAGAAAATGTTGATAGTCCGTAAAATATACAATTTATTGCATATATCATAAGATCTAAGATAAAAATAGTATCAGCTTTCTTTTGAGAAAATGTAGATTATGACTAGACATAGTATATTTCAAAAATTGATTCGTTTAATAGGGCGAAAAAACACAGCGAGGCTGCAAATGGCTGTAAAGTATGTGGTGACTTTTAGAAAAGTGTATACGGCTGATTCTAAGACGCATGGTAATGAGTCGTTTATCTCTCCTCCTCGTGTGGTTTTTATTATTGATGGAAAGACACCTCATGGTGGTTTGAGCGACCGTTTAAGAGGCTTGTTTTCTATATATTATTATTGCAAACAAAGAGGATATACTTTTAAAGTAGCTTGGAATTATCCGTTCAAGTTAGAAGATTATCTGATGCCTGTACATGAAAATTGGGTAGCTGACGAAGCCGATTTGACACATGACAAGAAGGTTGTTGATTTTCGTTTCTTTAATAATTATGTAGGGATGAGTGGGCATCAAGCTGATTATTTCAGTCTGCTGGATTTCAAGAAGCCCATTTGTCATGTATATAGTTCTATTACTCAACGTGAGGATTTATATCCAGCTTTTTTTCAAGAACTATTTAAGCCTGCTCCCCGTTTGGAGCAGGCTATCAGTCAATGTTTGCAGGAAATAGGTGGTAAATACATCACTGTGTCATTCCGTTTCATCGGTATTTTGGGGGATTTTAAAGATCATGCAGGGTTTGGGGAAGAGTTAACAGTGGAAGAAAAAAGATATTATATCAAAAAAGCCTAGCGTGTTTGGAACAACTACATATGCGTCATCCTCAATGTTATAAAATAGTAGTAACAACAGATTCTCCGTATTTCTTGAAGCTTGTGAAGTCCTTGTCGTATGTTTATGTTATTCCAGGCAGATTAGAGCATATGGACTATGCCGTGGTTGATGATTATGAAGTGCATTTAAAGACTTTTCTTGATTTTATGATAATAACAAAAGCAGAGAAATCATATTCTTATCAATATGGAAAGATGTATGGCGCCACAAAATTTGCTTTAACAGCTGCGCTAATAGGAAATAATGAGTATGAAGTCGTAAAAGATTAATGTTTAAAAGATAATTTTTGTGTTTGAATATAATTATAAATAAAATTAACTAGATGAATATAGCATTATTAATAGCAGGCGGTTCAGGAAATCGTATGGGACAAGATATCCCTAAACAATTTATGCATGTCGATGGAGTTCCTATTATCATTCGGACAATGCAATGTTTTCAACAACATCCTGATGTTTCTGCAATAGCAGTGGTGTGCTTGAACGGTTGGGAAACTGTTTTACAATCGTACGCTAATCAATTTATGATTGATAAATTAAAGTGGATATTTCCTGGTGGAAACACAGGTATGGAAAGTATTCATAATGGAGTTTACGGATTGAAAGAAATGGGATGTAATGATGAGGATCTTGTTCTTATTCATGATGGTGTACGCCCACTGCTTAGTCAAGAGATAATTTCCTCAAATATCGCAATTTGCAAAGCTTATGGCTATGCTATTACAGGTATTCAATGCCGAGAAGCTATATTGGAAAGCGGAGATGGATTTACTTCTACAACAAGTATTCCGCGTGATACTCTTATTCGCACTCAGACTCCGCAAACTTTTCGATTGAAGAATATAATTAGGGCACATGAATCAGCTTATAAAAAAGGTATTGTAAATTCTGTAGCTTCTTGCACTTTGTTGGCGGAACTTGATGAGAATATTGAAATGCATATTGTGCCTGGTTCTGAGAAGAATATAAAGATTACGACAGTAGAAGACTTGGAAATCTTAAAGGCTTTGATGCATACAGATAAGGATAAATGGTTGAAATAGAAATAATATGGCATACCAAGATGATATAAAGAAAGCTGCCGCTCTTTTGTTGCCGTGGAATAAGTTGAGTGGCTGTAATATTTTAGTAACCGGAGCAACAGGCTTGATTGGGGGATGTCTTGTGGATGTATTGATGGCTCATAAAGGCAGAAATTATAATGTATATGCATCTGGAAGAAATGAGGAAAGAGCAGGAAGGCGTTTTCTGAAATATGCTGATGACAACGCCTTCCATTTTGTGAAATACGATGTGGCGCAGCTTTGGAATATGATGTAAATTTTCAGTATATTATTCATGCTGCTAGTGGAGCATATCCGGAGGAATTTATTAAACATCCTGTAGAAGTCATAAAAGGTAATATTAACGGGCTGGATAATTTGATGGGTTATGGCATACAACATGGTATAAAACGTTTGCTCTACATTTCTTCGGGAGAAGTATATGGTGAAGGCGATGGAAGAGTATTTACAGAGAATTATAGCGGATATGTTGATTGTACTTCACTTCGTTCATGCTATCCTTCAAGTAAAAGAGCGGCAGAAACATTGTGTATATCTTATGGCGCAGAATATGGCATAGATGTTGTAATAGCACGTCCTTGTCATGTTTACGGACCAGGATTTACAGAATCCGATAACCGTGTGTACGCTCAATTTATTCGTAATGTGCTTCGAAAGGAAAATATTGTGATGAAAAGTACAGGAGAACAATATCGGTCATGGTGTTATGTTGTAGATTGCGTATCTGCTTTACTTTATATTTTATTAAAAGGTGAGACTCAGCAAGCATATAATATAGCGGATGCCAGTTCCAATATTTCTATTAGAGAATTGGCCGAATTAATTGCTCAGTTGGGTGGAGAAAAGGTGATTACAATTCTGCCGGAAGATATGGAAAAGAAATCTTTTAATGTTGTAACAAAATCTGTCTTTTCTACAAAGAAACTGGAGGCGTGGGTTGGCAATTGAAGGGTTGTATGAAAGATAAAATGTTAGCAACAATCAAAGAAGCAGGCAATCTATGATTTCTAATCCAAAATTGAAAAAGATTTTTCAGACCTATGTATTTGGGGTGGTTTCTATAATCAATAAGCGAATCAGACATGACAAACGAAAAATAATATTGTATTCTAACATGGGATTTCGTGATAATGTCAAGTCGCTTTATGACTATTTGATAGAGCAAAAATATAATGAACAATATGAAATAATTTGTTGCTGTAATGATTTTAAGCGGTGGTCTTTTGTTAATATCCCCAATGTGAAATTTGTTAGTTGCGTGAAGGGATTTTTTTATTATTTCTTTGCAGGATATGTGTTTTATAGCTTTGGGAAGATACCTATAGTGCCAGGAATCAACCAAAAGACTATTCAACTATGGCATGGAAGCCCTTATAAGGCGGCTGATGCAGGTATGTTGAAGGGGCATTCTTGGAAACATCAATATTATTCTTTTTCTGTAGCTACTTCAAGAACCTTTGCCAAGATATGGAGCAGATATTTCTCTATGCCATTGGATCATGTGCTAATAGGAGGACAACCTCGCAATGACATTTTATATAAATCATGGCCCGAATATGATTTTGGGGATTATAAAAAGTTGGTATTATGGGCACCTACTTTTAGATATTCTAGCAAAATGGGCTATCAAGATGTAGAAGACGCTAAGATAGTTCCGATATTGCATAGTGAAGATTTTATTAAGATTAATGATTATTTGAAAGAAAAGGGAGTAAAGATAGTTGTAAAGTTACATCCAGTTCAAGACTTAGATAAATATGATATGATGGAAATGAGTAATTTCATACTGCTTAGTCATGCAGAATTTGTAAAACGTGGTATGGATCTTTATAAATTTATGACTCAATGTGATGCATTGATCACAGATTATTCATCCATATTTATGATTATTTACTTTTAGACCGTCCCATTGCATTTACAGAAGATGACTTGGAGGATTATTCAGATGTGCGTGGGTTTGCTGTTGATGATCCGCAAGGTTACAAGCCTGGATATAGGATTCGGAATTTGAAGAATCTTTATGAGTTTATAGATTGCCTTTTGACGAATACAGACTTTTATAAAGAAGAGAGAAAGCGGGTGAATGAATTGGTGAATGAATACCGTGACGGAAATTTCTGCCAACATATATTAGATTTGGTAGGCATAATAAAATAAAAATGAAGAATATTCTTGTTGTGATTACTACAGCTTTTGTTCCTACAGGGGGGCTGACTACAGTGATGATGAACTATTACCGCATGATGAATAAAGAGGAGGTGAAGATAGACTTTGCTTCCACTAATAATCCGCCACAAGTTCTGCTTGATGAAATACATGCCAGTGGTAGTGAATATTGTCAGTTGCCTGATCGCAAAAATGTTTTGGCATATTTTTTTGCATTGAAGAAATTATGCCGAGGCTATGACGGGATGCATGTGCATGCCAATAGTGCTATGGCAGTGATGGAATTACAGGCGGCAATATGGGCAGGAATAAAAATACGGATTATACATAATCATAGTAGTAGATCTCAACATAATCTTTTAAATCAGTTGTTTTTGTCTCTCTATAGACGTTCTTTTACTCAAGCTGTTGCTTGCTCTGATGAAGCTGGAGAATGGCTTTATGGCAAGAATGGGTTTATTACATTGCGTAATGCTATAAATGCGAAGCGTTTTAAATTTGATGTAGTGAAAAGATTAATAATGCGCCATAACTTTGGTTTTGGTGATGATGAATATGTGATAGGACATATTGGTAAATTCATGGAAGCAAAAAATCATCCTTTTCTCATTGAAGTGTTTACCAAATATCATGCCTTGCAGCCAAAGTCAAAATTATTGCTGATTGGTGATGGTGAACTGCGCCATCTTGTAGAAGCAGCAATAGATAAAAATAAAGTCAATGATTGTGTAATATTGGCGGGATTGCGTTCTGATATCCCAGATGTGTTACAGGCAATAGATATTTTTCTTTTTCCTTCTATTTATGAAGGTATGCCATTATCTGTGGTAGAAGCACAGGCATCAGGCCTACCATGCATTATTTCGGATGCTGTAACTAAAATGGTAAACATAGGTGAAGATGTAATTCAATTACCTTTAAGTAAAGGTGCTGACTATTGGGCGGAATATCTCGGTAATGTTAAATACGAATTGTCTCGTCAAGAACGTTGCGAAAGAAATACTGAACTTATCACTAAAGCGGGTTATAATATAGAAACGGAGGCGGAAAACCTCATGAGAATTTACAAAAACTTGTAGTATAAAATATGACATCTCTCTTAGTCAATCACATCTTGCAAACAGAGAAATGGACGTCTCCCGAACTTTTCGAAACGAAAAACAGAATTTACACCTTTCTCAACCCCGTATCTTACCTCATAGCTTTAGAAAACAAATCTCTATTTAAACAATTCGATGGTATTTTTGCCGATGGCTCTTTACTGGTTTCTGCCATAAGATTAGTATACGGAAAGCGAGTGACCAGACGTAGTTTTGATATGACCTCCCTTGCTCCCGAATTGTTGAATTACCTCATGGAAAGCCGTAAAACGCTCTATATCGTAGCCTCGGGTCAAGAACAAGTGGAGTGTTCTGTGAGGATATTTCAAGAGCAGTATCCGAAGTTACGCATTGCAGGGTTCAGGAACGGATATTTCTCTTCGGATGCTGAAATGAATAAGGAAGCTTCTCATATAGTCGAATTAATCCGGATTCTGATAGTAGGTATGGGGGCCTTGATGCAGGAAAAGTTTCTGCTTAAGGTAAAAAAGATGGGTTACCAAGGCATCGGCTTTACGTGTGGTGGCTTTGTTCACCAAACGGCAATGAATAGGATGCACTATTATCCGGACTGGTTGATAAGATGAATTTGCGTTTCGTTTATAGATGTATAAGGAGAAACATACACGTACAAGATATCTGCAAGCTGCATTCTTGTTTCCGGTACGCTTTATCGGGGAAGAATTTTCGGATGAAAGAGCAGACTTTGCTTATTGCCATGTAAATAATGGAGAATGGCAACAACAGGACGAAGATAGCAGTAGG
>ENA-OQJH01000402-OQJH01000402.1-human-gut-metagenome-genome-assembly--contig:-NODE-402-length-24486-cov-3.639394_pt1 | contig 24486 bp, 26 predicted proteins | sample MGYA00242597_ERZ504763 | MGnify/ENA primary metagenome ERZ504763 (study PRJEB26092, sample SAMD00036359) | human gut metagenome | host: Homo sapiens | study: EMG produced TPA metagenomics assembly of...
TTCCATTGAAAATAAACAAATACCATAACTATATGTACTTAAATCCTATCCATAGCACTTCTCCTTTTATATTAATAATTTACTTTTACAGAAGCTTTTTGTGCTTTTTGTGCTTCCTGTAATTCTCTTATTTTCCTCAATGCTTCCCTGTGGTGTCAAGTCGTTATAAATCTTAGAATTCTTGCTAAATGGAACCTTTAGATACCCCTTAACATCAATACTCTCATAAGCTTTGTCTCCTAGCTCCCAAAATCTTCCAGTGTTCCCATAAATTTGCTTCCGTGGAAAGGTACTCCTTGCTCAATAAGAAGACGATGAAGTTTTTGATGAAGCGCCCCCGAGGATGTCAAGTCATTGCTACAAAAATATGCGGCTTTTTTACCACGAAAATGGCTTAAAACCGCATATTTCTGTATAGAGGACGTTATATAATTGTCACAAAGTAAGTGGGGAGGATGTTACGTCATTGTCACAAAATTCTTTCAGTATCATTCCCATCAATTCCTGTACAATGCTTTCTGATTTAATTCTTATCAGATTATCCATGCGTCCACTTTGCCTAACAAATTCATTTTTTCTATCAAATCAGATAAAATCTGTATTCCCATAGCATCTATTTTCTGGCTTTGTTAGAATTACACTTACTTTTGCTCTCTGCAGTCTCTTTGTCCATTCCGCAACCAGAATCCCGAACTGTCACACAGACAACATTTTCTTTCACTTCCGATATAAAACATTAAACTCTCTGGGAAGAATTGGAACTTCCTCTCCGTTTACATATGCCGCCATCTCATCCATATCCACAGGCTTTACCATGTAGTCATCAACGCCGGAATAAAATCCCTTTCTCTTTGATGCAAGATCATCTAATGCTGTAATAAACAATTTGCCATACTCCAGTCCTCTGTATATCTCTCTTTAAAGTATAGAAAATTAGTATTTAAATGTCTCTATTCTAAAACATCCCGGCATATTATATAAGACTGATACGATTTTTTCATCGCCGTTCTGTCTCTGCTCACATACCCATTTACCAACATGGAAAGTCCCTGCTTCTTTTGTGAGAAAGTCTACTCTCCTATGATCCCCGGGTTTCGTATGGAAACGGATACTGCACATCATTCCTATGATCAGAAACGTATTTTCATCCAGTTCAAAGACGACTCCTGCGGCTGCCGGTGCACCGTCTGTCTCGGGAGATACTGTATTTCTATATCATAGTTCTTAAACTTCAGATAGCATCCCTGCTCTCCATCTGACTGTTTCAGAAAACACTTCATATGTTCTGTCCCACGGTATTTCAAGTACAGCGGTCTGATCTCTTCCAGTAGCCGGTACACCTCGCCCAATGTCTCTTTAGTCCCGCTCAGATTAAAGGAAAGCGGATCCAGTTTCAGAGCGTCTATCACTTCTGCCGAAAGATCCGAAGGCTGGTCTGCCCACAGATCTTCCACTCCAAAAGGCGCATAGCATAACGCATGAAAATGCAGGAATGCATAAAGGGCATAGGAAGCTGTAACTGCATCTTTCCGCACTTCGGGGATTAAAAGCGGATTATCCGGCCGGCTGTACGTCTTCATGATGTCAGAGACATATGGCACATAGATGTCCGGACCGATGGTAAAAAGTGAAGGCGCCGCTGCTTTCCATACCCACAGCATATCCTCTACCGGTCCTCCGGACGGATAGGAACCCGGATACCACGGAAACTGCTTCAGCCATACGTTCGTAAAGCAGGGAAGCGGACTCTGCGTTCTTCCAGAGACCGAACCAGAGCAGGATCAATTTCTTTTTATATTTGTCCGCCTGCTTTATAAGCGCATCCACAAGGGTGAAATCAAACTTTCCTTCTTCCGGCTCCAGCGTTTCCCAATACACCGGCACAATCAGCGTATTCAGATTACTCTGCTCCATCTTCTCCCAGATTTCTATTTCCATCCTTTCCGGATCATACGCAGCGGAATTATGTACCTCGCCTGCAAATGCCTGAAAGGGTTGACCGTCTACATATAATGTAGAAATTCCGTTGTCATTTCTTATCTCTGCCATGTGCTTCATTCCATTATTTTCCTTTCTTTAGAAAAGAATCTTAGTACGGGCAAGCCAAAGGCGTATTCCACTTATAAGCGCAGAAATCCCAACTGCGATCGCAAATGCTCCTGCCACGATATTCATGATTCCTGAACTTTTCACTGTATGATACATTTTTTCTTCCATATACCTACCTGTTTCATCTACATCCTATTATCACATTTACTCGTTACCCTAACCATCAATCTGCCAGCCTGATTCTCTTTATCATAATCAGCAGATGACGCACTGCCTGTTCCAATTCTTCTCTCGTCACTCTGCCTTCTTCGTATCCTTTTAATATCTGGCGGATTACCGGAGGACCGCCGGGCATTACGATATCGTTTCCTGCCGCAACAGCGTCCGCGCCGTCCACAACCATATCCATATCTCCCCAATCCGTTACAACAGCCCCTTCAAATCCCCATTCCTCACGCAGGATATGTGTGCACAGGTCATGGCTGCCGCCGGAAAATGACCCGTTGATCTTATTGAAGGAGGTCATGATGCATGCGATCCCGGCATCTTTGACTAACATCTCGAACGGCTTTAAATACTGTTCTCTAAGTGCCTTTCTGTCAGGATTGAGTCCACTGCATCTACATTTTTCCCTGCATTTCCGCGGCGGAATGTCTCCTGCTCATTTGCCGCGAAGTGCTTCGGGCACACAATAACCGGACGGCTATTCTGTACGCCTTTTGTAATCTCGCAGGCGCAGACCCCTGTCAGGTACGGATCTTCAGAAAAATATTCAAAATTTCTTCCGCACAGCGGATTCCTGTGGAGATTCACAGCAGGAGCAAGCCAGACATTCACCTGCTGTTCTTCACATTCTTTCCCTACTGCATCTCCAAACATCTGCCACAGTTTTTTGTCAAAGGAGCACGCAATGAGCATCTCTGTTGGCCATGCAACACCGCCAATCCCGGCAGGGCCGTCTTTATAGAAAACGGACTTGATTCCTTTTTCCTCAATTGCCGGTGAAACATATCCCGGGTATCCTGTCGGATGGCTGTTTGTTGTCATAGGTTTTCCTTCATCATCAAAAATTGTAGATGGATCACTGCGGTCACCGACAGCTGCAAAGGGTGTGCCCGGTCCATAGCCCACACAGAGAGCGGCCAGTTCTTTAATCGACAATTCTGCCAGATTCCGTTCTTTTTCCCTTTCGGAAACGGTCGTTTCTGCTTTCGATATAGTCTCCTTGCCGCACTTCTATTTTCCTGAACATCATGAACGTCCTCCGGTGTAACAAAAATTATGTTTTGGCCGGATACATCTTTGTTTTGTTCAGTTATATTCAAAACAGAAGCCATCTCTGCATCGTTTTCTTTTTGTGTCAGAAATTCAATCTTACCATTGTTGCACTCTGTAATATTAAGGCAGTTTGTACACTGTTCTGCAAGGATTGTTTTTTCTACGCAAATCAATCCTTTTACAAACGTATCTCTGGAAGAATTTCCCATCTTCAGGAGATAATCGCCTGACTCGATGACCCAAGCGGCTCTTTCCTCATCATAAACCGCCAGTTCTCTCCATGGGATCCAGATCTTAACCTGCTCTTTTTCACCCGGAGCGAGGTCAGACGTTTTCTCGAATCCTTTCAATTCCTGATAAGGACGCTCCACGCCCTCTGCTGGATATACCTTAGACAGATAAATCTGGATTACCTCTTTCCCCGACATTTCCCCAATATTTTTCACATCGGCTGTCACCAGAATACCGCCGTTTTGCTTCTTGACCAATGCATCGCTGATCGCAAATGCAGTGTAAGATAGTCCATAACCAAAGGGGTAAAGCACTTGTTTTCCGAATGTATCGAAATAACGATATCCCGTATATATATCTTCCCAATACACGGTTACCGGACTCTTCGTAAAACCTGTACTTCCGTTTTCTTCTGACGAAAGACCGTAACTCTCATAGTCCAGAATATTCTCCAGATGCTCCTTATCCCACGAGAAATGATCTGCCGACGGATAATCTTCATAGTGTTCCGCTATAGTCACCGCCAGTTTCCCGGAAGGATTAATCTCCCCTGTCAAAATACCAGCCAGCGCAGAAGCCCCTTCTTCCCCCGGGATTCCAATAAACAGAAGGCTTTTTATGCTCGCATATTTTTTCATCCACGACAGATCAATCAGTCCGTTTACATTCAGGACTATCACTACATTAGCAAAATGGGTACAAATATCCTTTAACAGGCTTTCTTCTGATCTGGTCAGGTAATAATCCTCCGGCAGATGACGGTCACACTCTTCTCCACCGGAGTTTCTGCCGATCACGAAGATTGCTGTGTCTGTTTTTTCCGCCGCCTGAAAGATAAGTGTCTCCGGCACATCATATTCATCAAGCGGAGCCTTGTATTTCCCAAATATTTCGTACATGATTCCGCTGTTTACCATTTCGCTGACCTTCGTCCAGTCAAACTCATCCTCTTCCGTTACCTGTTCTGCACTTGCTTTATACTCATAAAATTCTTTCAGCAGCGATTCAGGTTTTATCCCTCTCTTTTCACATTCTTCCAGAATTGTGCCGCACCCGGCTATATTAGCACCACCGGATCCATTTCCGGAATACAAAGTGCCTATCTGTGTCCTTCCGAAAAATGTAATCTCTTTCTTCTCTTTTAAAGGGAGTATATGATCCGCATTTTTAAGCAGAACAATCGATTCTTCTGCTATTTTTCTGGCAATCTTTTTTTATCCATTTTTTATCCTCTCCTGTTTTCTCATTTCCTGCCGAACCTGACAGCCGACCTGCTGTATAAATCTAACGGATTTATAGTCTTACTTCCCGTGCTTTCGCATAAAATGCCCTTTCCATTCCATTGATCCATTTATCTTCTGTGATTCGGTATGTTCCTTTTAACCGGATATCCTCAGAAGAACTTCCAATTTCTGCATCTATATCCCCTTTTTCCACCTTCCAGCGCATCTGCCTGTCAAGAAATGCTGACTGATCCGCCTGCACTGTAAATGTGACCCGCACTTTTTCTTCCGGCTCCATATGGATCCGCTTAAATCCGGCAAGCTCTTTCACCGGACGTGTCATACTTGCGAATCTGTCCCTGAGATAAAGCTGTACTACCTCATCCCCGGCACAGTTTCCTGCATTCTTTACCACACAGCTAATCTGTACCGATTCTTCTGCTCCAATCTCTGCTGCCGATATATGAATTTCTGAATACTCAAACCGTGTATAAGACAATCCATGCCCGAAGCAATATCGCGGTGTATGGGGAAGATCCACATAGTTGACAAATCCGATACTCTCCTGCTGGTGCCATGCAGAACCGTTCGGGTGATTATAATAAATTGGAATCTGTCCGGCGTGATATGCCACGGATACCGGCAGCTTACCGCCCGGGTTATATGCACCCAGCAGGACATCCGCCACAGCCTGCGCTCCCGTTTCCGCTGGTTCCAGGCTTCTATGATGGCATCCAGATATTGGTCTGCTGTGTCACTGGAGATTGGTCTTCCATCAAAATGAACCCCAATCAAAGGCTTACCACATGCAGCGGCAGCCTGAATAAATGCATCCTGACATTCCGGCAGATTGATGTCGGCAGCGTCCACACCTTCGCCCATGGTCGCCATAGAGCATGTGCCGTGCTTTCCTCCCAGAGTCAGGATCACAGCATCTGCTTCCCTGACTGCCTGCAGCGCTTCTTCAAATCTGCCTGATCCTTTCCGGCAACCGGATACCCGTATGCATACAGAATCTCCGTGTCTGTCATCCGCTCCTTCAGTTCTTCTAACAGGCTTCTGCAGTCCGGCTTCTGCAGGCGCAGGATATCATCAAAAAGCTCCGCTTCGTCTGACTGGATCTTTGTACCTGGGACATAATTCACCGGCTCACCATTGGCAGCATTGCTCCGCTGATCTGCCGGACTCCGGGCTGCCCTCTACCCCTGCGATGGAGCTTGCGACAGCGTAGACCGACTCCATCATGCACAGATGGGTATATCCGCCGAAGAACTTTCGGGCACAGTCTGCATGAGGCCCGATCAGGGCAAGCTTCTTTATCTTACCTGACAAAGGAAGTATCCCGTTGTTTTTCAGGAGTACCATGGACTCTCTTGCTGACCGGAAAGATAACTCCGCCCCCTCTTTCTCTTCAAAAATCTTTTGACAGGACTCACCATCCATGGCGAACGGATGCTCAAACAGACCCATGCGGAACTTGGCTTCCAACACCCGCAGAACGGTCCGGTCCAACAGTTCTGTATCCGCCTGCCCGCTTCGGAACATTTCTTTGAGTTCTTCTCCATATCCGGTCGCTTTCGGCATCTCTATGTCCATCCCTGCTTCCATGGCAAGAAGCCCTGTTTCTCCGATAGTCTCCCCGATTCGCTGGACCTCGTGGGCATTGTTAATGCGCCGTAGTCGCTGACACACAGACCGTCAAACCCCATCTTTTCTCTGAGAAGTTCCGTGAGCAGCCTGTGTGAAACGGAAGCCGGCTCGCCATCGATAGAATTATAACAGGGCATGACCCTTTCAGCTCGGATTCAGAAATCGCAGACTGGAAAGGCTTGCCGTATATTTCTTCCATGAGCCGGGACGGCGTATCACTGTTCGTTCCGTGAATACCGCCCTGTGAATTGTGAAATCCGAGAAAATGCTTGGCGACACTTTCCGGTCTTCTTCCGCCTGCCTCTGTTGTCTGGATTCCTTTCGTATATGCCGCTCCCAGAGCTGCCGCCAGAGCCGGGTCTTCCCCGTAGGTCTCTCCCTGTCTTCCCATGCGGGAATCCCTTGAAATATCCAGCACCGGAGCCAGAATGTGAGTGATGCCGCAGGCTGCTTCCTGTTTTGCCACCACTTTGGCTATCTTCTCTTCCAGCTCCGGATCCCATCCTGAGCCTCTGGCGATTCCGGATGGGAAACTGGTTCCTTCCTGAATAAATGCTCCGCACAGTCCCTCCATATGAAAGATTGCCGGGATATGATGAGGGCTTTGTCTCATCACAGTCTCCTGCATCTTCCTCTGCCATCCGGCGGCCTCTTCCAGCGTGCCTATCCTGCGCATTTCCAGAGTACTCACCTGTCCAATCCCGTAAGGCATCTCCAAAGCCTGCTGTTCCATATCATCATAGCTGTCGCCAAATGGGAAAATGCAGCCAAGCTGCGCCATCTTCTCGTCTAAAGTCATTTCTTCGAGAAGTGCCCGTGCCCGTTCAGCCGGAGTTCTCTCGGTGTCTGTATATTTTACCTTCTGCTGTACCATTTACTTTCTTCTCCTTTTACATCTGCGCATTCAATTCTTTTAGTACGGCTTCATAAACCGCTTTTACCTCTGGGGCAGAGCTGATTCCTTCAGCCAGAGTCATTTGCCTTGCATACTCGATCATTGGATTGTGTACAAGCTCCGGCAGCATCTCTTCCATCATCTTCATGCCAAGAGGTTCGTCCAGAATCTCTCCCAGTGTACTGTCCAGAGTGAATTTCAGCTCTTTTAAACTTGTGTTTGTGTCATATTCATACACATGTGTTCCCGATCCCACCTCAAAGGATTCCTCTTTTTCCGGCAGGAACAGATCCGCCCTCGTATTGGCAGGTACGCTGACCTCCACACGGATCTTTCCATTGCGGCAGCTCCAACAGGAAACAATCTTTCCGTAAGGAGACTCCAGCTCTGTCCTTGCCTCTTCGATTCCCCTTACAAACATCGGCTTTACATAAAATCTCCTGTATCCGGCTTTCGTCTGGTTTATACCGCCGATTTTCCGATACATCCAATCGCCGATCGCTCCATTTGCATAGTGTTCATAGAATTAAGCCCCGGATCCTGCATGGTGCCGTCCGGCAGGACGGCGTCCCACCTCTCCCAAAGCGTCGTCGCGCCCTTATTCACAGCATACAGCCATGATGGCAGATCCTCTCTCATAAACAGGAGTCCGGCCGTATCATGCGCTTTGTTCTCAGACAAGGCATGACATAAATACGGCGTCCCTACAAATCCTGTGGTCAAATGATTCTGATGATCTTCTATATTGCTCACCAGCATTTGTACAATATTTTCCCTATCCTTTTCATATGCCAGGTTAAAATAGAGAGACAGCGCGCATGCAGTCTGAGTCTCGCTGACGATCCTGCCTCTTGCGGTGTAATATTCTTTCCTGAAAGAGTCCAGCGTCTTTTCACGGAGCACTTCATAATATGCCGCCTCTTCATATTTTCCCAGCACATGAGCCGTCTTTGCCACAAGCTCTGTGACGTATATATAGTAAGCGTTTGCCACAAAGTAAACATCTGTAGCTCCAACGCTTTTATCTCCCATCTCACGATCCAGTGCCAGCCAGTCGCCATACTGGTAATTGGTCATCCACAGCCCGTTTTCATTTACATGATTGTGAATATAATCTACCCACTCGTGCATACATTTCCATGATTCTTCTAAAATACGTGTGTCTCCATACGTCTGGTAGACTACCCATGGTATGATCACTGCCGCATCGCTCCACGCCGCGGAACTGTAAGTTTCCTGTATGTCCGGTACTATATGAGGCACTCCCCGTTCCAGTGAAGATGCCGCCGATACATCCCTCATCCATTTTGTAAAAAACAGAGCCGTCTCCCGGTTGAACGCTGCTGTCCACGAGAATACCTGCGCATCTCCCATCCATCCAAGCCGCTCATCCCTTTGAGGACAGTCGGAGGGGATATCAAAGAAATTATCACGCAGACTCCAGGAAATATTGCTCTGGAGCTGGTTCACTTTTTCATTGGAGCAGTGGAACTCCCCGGTCTTTCTCATATCTGAATGCATTACGCAGGCTGTAAACATCTCAGGTCGGGGATTCTCTATTCCCTCCACGGCAGCATACCGGAATCCATGGAATGTAAAGTGGGGCATGAGAACCTGTTCTTCCCCGTTTAGGATATAGGTGTCCTCGGATTTTGCCGTCCGCAGAGTGTCCGGGTAAAATACACCGTCCTGATCCAGAGTCTCCGCATGGCGGACAGTGATTTTCTGGCCTTTTTCTCCCCGGATTCTGATTTCTACAAGACCTGTAAGGTTCTGGCCGAAATCTACAAGTATATTCCTTTGGGATCCGTGAAAACACTCTTTGCCTTCAAGCACTCAGTCACCCGCACCGGTTCATTTAGCTGCGGCGTCAATACAGTCGAATGAAATACGGCTTCTGGCACGGCAGATACTTTTCCCTCTCTGATATCAGGGGCATTTGTATCAATTGTCTCTCCCATGTAAATCTCACTGTAACGAATCTGGCCAGTACGCACATGCCATGTCTCATCCGTAGTAATTACCTCTTCTGTCCCGTCTGTATAACGCACATGAAGCTCTGCCCAAACAGCAGTCCGATCCCCATACCTGTCCGGCTTACAGTCAAAGCTGAGAATCCCTTTATACCAGCCATTGCCCACGGTCAATTCCAGGACATTTTCCTTTCCTGTCCCTTGCAGCCTGTCTGTCACATCATAATATTGATACTGCAAAATCTTATGGTAATCTGTCCAGCCGGGTGCCATGTAATAATCTTCTACCCTTTTTCCGTTCAGAGTAATCTCATAAACACCAAGTGCCGTGGCGTAAATGCAGGCAGATGATACTTCCTTGTCCGAAGAAAATTTCCGGAAGAATACCGGGCACGCCGTCTCCTCAGGAGGGAAATCATGTGTGATCATCTTAGCCTGAAAATCTCCGGTATCAAAAATACCTGTTGTAAAAGCTGTTTCTGCTTTTGCTCTATTTCCATAATTGTCCCAGATTTCGAGAGAAACCTGATACTCCTGTTCTCTGGTAAGCGCTTGTCCGGCATAAGGAACCAGCACAGACTGATCACTCTCAATCTTTCCACTGTCCCAGAAGCATTTTTCTGCACTGCTCACAATCAGATGCCATGCTGTCTGCACCACATTGTTGTCACCTGATGCGATCTTCCATGAAAAGCGGGGAATCTTCACAGCCAGTCCTTTGGGCTGTTCCCTGTATTCTATCCTGAAATCATAAATTTTCATTCTTGTCTTCTCCTTCCTGCCTGTCCATTTCCCTATTACTATTTTCCGCCTATAACTCAAGCCGGCGCTCCGATTCCGACGGAAGCGCCGGCTCTCATAATTACAATGTTTCTTTCAGCTTTGCCTGCTTCTTGATAATATCTGTTTCTTATTTTTCAATGGTCTTTCCTGCTCTGCGCGCAGCGATTTCCTCGCGCATCTTCGGCAGCTTTTCTTCCAGATCGAATTTCAGGAAGATTACAAACATCACAAGGTTGATCACAACCGGAAGATAATTTGAGAATCCATAGATGGAATATATCATGGATGTACTTGCGACTTCCAGCGTGGCATCATATGCACCGATTGCCAGGAACGCCGACAGTATTGCTGCACCAAGGCCATTTCCAACCTTACTGCCAAAGCCGATTGCTCCGCCCGACATTGCCACCAGCTTCTTATCATATTTCCACTCATTGTAATCAATGGTCATGGATGTCAGCACGCCATACAGACTCATCATCGGAATCTGTACAAAGCTGCCTAATAGACCGGTCACCACACAAACTGTAAAGTTCGTCGGTATAAAGCAGCGAATGCCTGCGAGTATCGCCGCTCCTAAGAGCCCGATGGAGATTGTCCTCTTGATTCCAAGTCCAGCAATAATCGGCTTGGATAAGATGAATCCCACTACGGTAGCCAACATACCTGCTGCTCCGATTATTCCGACCAGATTATCATTTCCGAAAATCCATTTACAGTAGTATATACTGCCAGATGCCGCGATACCGCTCGTAACACTTGTGGTCAAGTTAAAGAGCAGGATGATCACCCAGTATTTATTCTTCAGAAGCATTGTCATTGCTTCTTTGAAGGAACCGGCTCTTCCTCTTCTTCAGCAGCTCCCTCGGTTTCTTCTTCTTCGTAATCACATGCAAATTTGGCTTTGCGGCCGTTATGGCAGCAGATTGCAAACAGAACAAATACCAGTACACCAAGTACCACGCCGTATTTGATCCATGCGGACTGTGTGCCGCCCAGCATATTTGTCACCGGGATCGTGAGAATGGAGATCAGCATTCCAGCGCCATAATTGGCAACCGCACGGAACAGCCCGATACTTCCTCTCTCGCTCAAGCTTCTGCTTCGTACAGTCATAACTGCCGCAAACGGGGTCGCAATAAAGGTATAAAGACCTGCGGACAATACCAGATTCGTAATCAGCGCGTAGATTACGCCCGGAATCTGTCCTGCCTGAATCGGTACGGTAAACATCAGAACCATAATCAAGGCTGCCGGAATAATCTGCGGCAGGATCCATCTGAAATACTTATGGTCGCCTCCTTTTGAATGATCGATAAAATTCCCCGCAATCACATCCGTGAATGCATCAATCACCTTTGAGATTGCCAATACAATACCAACACTTCCGACAGCCAGTCCTACCTTGTCCGTGTAGAAATAATTGAGCTGTCCGACCAGATTCGCCATCAGCCTAATGCGAGCTGTCCGCCGAGATCTGCCAAATAATCTCTTTTGCGCATTACGCGCCTTGCGCCCTGCTTGTCGTAACGGGGTGCGTTTTTGTCTTTTGCCATCTTTACTCTCCTCCTGTATCATTGATGATAGGTTTACTATACTGTTTTTCTATAGATAATTATTGTAAATTAATTTACAAAATTGTAAATTTCATCCTCGTTTTATTAAAACGTCTATCCTATGCTGCTTAGCATCCTGATAGTCTGGTATCAGCCCGGAATCGCAGATTGAACCGTCAGCATAAACCTCGGCTTTTCCATTCTTAATATGTTCGGGATTGCGGATGATAATATGATAATCCGCACCTCTGAAGTATCTCGTCACTTCTGCCTCTTCCCATTCTTCCGGAAAGCAGGGACTGATCCTAAGCCCTTCATAATCCCGTTTTACACCCAGAATACCTTCATACAGCCCCATCATGCACCATGCGGAAGTTCCTGTTGTCCATGACTGATAGGATTTTCCGTAATATTCCGGGTTCGTGGAATAGCAGTTGGTAAATACATAAGGTTCTGCCCCGGACTTCGCCGACGGGTTCTCTTCGCTGTCAGGCATAATCTTTTTCAGCGTTTTCAGTGCCTTTTCCCCTCTGCCTGTACAGCAATCCATGAGGATCTTAAAGCCGGTAGCATGACAGTACACTCCACCGTTCTCAAAAAGTCCCGGCAGCATACCGGACATCCTTCCCACATGGGCATCATACTCCGGGTACGGCGGCAGATTTAAGGGGAAGCCAAAATCCTGCTCCATGCTGTCCACAGCTTCCAACACGTAGGCCAGCCTTTCTCTGTCCGCGACTCCTGCCAGTACAGCCCATGTTTGTGCGTTCAAATAGATTTTGCTTCCGGCGCTGTCCTGCGTTCCTACGTTTCCCTTGCTGCTTAAGGCCCTAGCATACCATTTCCCATCCCATGCATAGCGGTTGATATCTTCCTTCAGCTGTTCATATTCCTTCTCCAGAAATCCGGCATATTGTGTATCCCCCGCATACTCCATCATTCTCTTTAATTCTCTCAGAGCCAGACAGACTGGTGGGACAGCATCACAGACTCTGCCTCCGGATCATCCGTAATATTTAAGGCGTCATTCCAGTCGGCGAAATAAATCTTCACTAAACCATGCTCCCCTTTATCAAGAATTAAGCGATTAACCGCAGCCTTTACATGTTCCAGCACGGATGCTTTGCCGCCGTCCTGCCATTCAATCTCCGTATCAAGAATTGACAGATCTCCCGTCTCCTTGATCAGTTCGCACACCGCCCAGATGATCCAGAATGGTTGGTCTGAATAACGCATATCATCATAGGGATACCATGTAAGCACTCCGTGCCCGTCCTGGAACTGATGGCGCAGACATTCCAGGATTTCTTCTTTTGCTTTCTCCTGACGGTAATTCAACAGCGCTACAGAAATCTGCAGGTTGTCACGGACACCTTTCTTTCCTACGATACAGAAATCTGCCTGCTTTTTTACCCAGTTGTTCATCATATGATTAATCTTTTGGTCCGGTGTTTTCACAGACAAAGAGCTAATCTTCTCATAGTTATACGCCTCCGACTCTGCGAACTCCCGTTCTGTGGATTCTGCATCTGCATACCGTTTTACTGCACTGCATGCCTCTTCACAGGAAGAGCTGATCCCGAATACCACCTGAATCTCTTTCTCCTCTCCCGGCATCAGCGTGATCTTATGCTGCAGCACCCCGCCAAGAATGAACAGCGAGGCTTCGGAATTTGTACAGTCTTTTCCATTCACGACAATATCCGGTCGCTGGAACAGGGCGCAGGTCGATGCATCCGGAAGTGTCAGTGTACTTGTGGAACCGCAGAACTTCGTCAGGTCACCGTCCCATGCATAAACCGGCTCGGATGAGGCCAGAAACCCATGATACAGTTCATGGGGCGCGAAGGGATGGGCGGAATCACAGTAGATTCCGTTCAGTTCCCGTTTGAATTCTGTCTTCATGCAGCGGTACATTTCGTAGTATCTGGGATAAGAGAAGCCTTCCAGATAGAAACTGACCGCAGAGAACATGCTTAACCTTTTCTCTTGCTCTGCTGTATTGCGAAGTTTCAGTGTCCACACCTCATGAAACCCTTTCTTGGGCACGAAAATCCTCCAGGATCCCTCGATTCCGTTTTTCCTTGAGCAAATCTGTGTGTGCCCGATACTATGTGTACAGCAGTAGTCTTCCACCTCTGTGTTAAGCGGCCCCTTCCCGATATTCCAGCATGTTCCGTCTGCATCATCTCTTAAATATACGTATCTGGCATCATCCCGGTTGATCATACACATATCTGCTTTTTCGCTCAGATAATAACTGCGCCCGTGTCCTACCTGTGATATCTGAGCGCAGTAGCGGTCTTCATTCCACAGGTAATTATACCAATAACGCGGTGTTTCCGCATGATAGATCCGGCAGCCGTTCCCGTCCGGTGCGAACTCATACAATCCATTTTGTGCACTTTTCTTTAACTCAGAATTCATCTTTCTTTCAATCTCCTGTTTTATTATTTTGTAATCTCAAAGCACTCCCTTGGGAACTATGCTTATTCACCGACCACAAGTCTGTACTGGATGCCCGGAACAGAACCGTCCATTGCAAACCGTATTTCATCTCCTGTTTTTTCTCCATTCATTTCGGCAATTACTTCCCCGATCGGATTTAACACCTCCAGTTTCGCATTCTCCGCTTTCACACGGATGCAGCCTTCCAGTGTCTCTGCGTACAGTTTGCCTTTGAACTCCACAGCGGCAAACGGAATCCCCATCAGCTCCGGTCCTTTGCCAAATGTTGTCTCGTCCATACCGGTTGTCCCCATTGCCGTCAAAATATATTCTGACGCGCCATCCATCTTAATTTCATCTTTTGCGATCAGAGCCAGTGTAATCCTTTCGTTTTCCGCCTCCACACAGATCTTGTCAGAAAGGGAAATCTCTTCTTCCGGTGCGCCGCTGAAATAGCCGCAGTAAGGTGTGTGGATAGAGAAGCGTGCGTGATCCGGGTCAAAAACGATTTCTTTTGTGTCTGAAATCAGCCTTCCTTCCACATAGCCGGTATCTTCCGGCAGAATACCCCACTCTTTCATCGCACTGTCCATGATTTCGGCAAACGTCCGGTAATCTCCGTTGCCCGATGTCTCTCTGATCCGGTCGAACACAAGTGCTTTTTCTCCAAGATGCACTCCCGGCTGAATCTCTTTCGTGTCTTTCACAGCATTTTCCAGACGGTTTTCTTCTTTATAACACCGGAACGCATCCCTGTACTCAGACCATGCATAATATACTCCATGTTCCGCATCTGAGAGATCAGCTCCGTTTAAGAACCCGGCATTTACCGCTATGTCCGCATTGCCCTGATACTTGTCTCCTCCGTCCAGAAATACATTGCGCATGGACGTGATATACGGGAAAAATGTAGTCGGCATTGCATGGAAAAGAGGCAGCGTTTTCAGGTCATTCTGTGTGTAGACCACATCCACGCAGTTCTTTGCCACGGATACAAGCCCCTTCAGGAAAACAGAGACCATGAATCCCCACTGACAGATTACTGCCGGATCGTTATATACATCGAAAACATTCAGTATCTCATCTGCCGGCTGGTCATCCCAGTTCTCGGAGGTATGGTGATTATAAAGGATCAGTCCGTCCCAGTCGTTTAAGCAGGCATATGCTGCCATCTGCACAAACGCCGTGGAATGGAAAGGATGCTCCCCATACTCGTTCCACTCGCTGAGCATAAAAGGTTTTCCTTTCACAATCGCCAGTGATCCCAGACTTAAAAGGGTTGTTGCCGCCGATCCCACGCCGGTCTGCATGGTCAGAGGATTCGTAGAGACATATTCCATGGGGCCGGCCACCAGGTATGTATTATTCTCTACCGGAAGGAGAGGATGGTTAAAATAGCTGTTATTCTCCATCAGGTCGCCGTCTGTATGCCCATACACATCCGCTGCCCCGGCAATTAAATTGCTGGTAACGACAGGAACTTTTGCCCCGAGGAAATGGATATAGTCTTTCATATCCTGATAGAACTTCCGGTTCATATAGATGCCGAACTCCATAAAGTCGGCATATCTTGCCGGTCCTTCCGGTGCATCCCACTCTCCTTCCGGGTCGCTGACCGCTGGTAGAAACTGCCTTCAATCCCCCGGACGGTTCCCCGAGCCGGATCTTCTTCCTCCCCCAGTGCGCAGCACCGTCCTTTGTCCACGCTTCTTCCAGATGCTCCCGTGTGTGGTACTTCATCAGCAGGAAGTCGTTAAAGCGCTCCTGTACTTCTGCCCGGTAGGTTTCATCTCTTCCCCTGCATCGTCGCCCATATTACCCTTGATAGCAGTGTCCTCGTTGTTGATTTGGATTGTCACTACCGCCGGATCATCGATAAGCGCCAGTCCCGTATAGGGATTCACATGGCAGAGTAGCTCCTTTGCATACTCTTTCTGTAGTTCAATCATCCGCTGGTTGTACAGACAGTACCGTTTGATACAGGAGGGTGCACCGCCCGGATACTCCATGCCGTCTCCCTCTTCAAACTTTCTCGCTACAATCAGGTCTATATGGAGATAGATGCCCTTCTCTTTCAGCTTCGCCGCAAAGTAATCGAACCGGTCCAACCCATCCGGGTTGAATTTCCTGCTGGTACCGGATGCATAGTCCAGAAGAGGTGCTTCCTTGCAGCTGCTCCAGCTTCCCGGCTCCTCTCCCACAGGGCGTCCGCCGCATGGAGACGGATGATGTTCACTCCCATGCTGGCGAACCGTTCCGCCATTCTGTCCGCCGTCTCATGATCCGGCGTATTGGAACGCGCCGCCACATTGAATCCTAAAAACCGCGCTCTCGTACCATCTTCAAAATAAAGATGCCCCTTTTTCGCTTCGACAAACCCATGTTTTCCCGCAGGCGCATCCAGCAGATGAGAGTAATTGAGGACTCCCGTATTCGGTTCTGCCTTGTGTATCCTGATTCGTTGTTTCATTCTGATCTTCCTCCTATCTCTTCCGGCTCCTGCTACCTTATCATTTTTCTTGCACAGCAACCTTTCTGATGTCAGACTATCACATGACAATTTATAAATATTGTAATATTCTTTTAATTATTGTAAAATAGAATATATAATTTTAGTTTAAGGAGAGAATGACCTATGGAAACAGATTATCTATCTATGTGTAAGAATTTTTATGCGGCGACAAAAATCCCGGTCACATTACTGAAAGGCAAATATGCAGTCTATACTTCTTTTAATGATATCACTGGCACATCTCCTGCATACTTCCGTGAGGATCTCTTTCCCATGAGCGATCATAATCCGACCTTTTGCAGTGATTCTCCGGATATCGGCTACGGACGCCTTTTAATCGAGAATACCGACTATAATCTGATTCTCGGCCCGGTATTCAACGTTCCTGTCACCGAAGAACTAATTCGCTATTCCTCCAGAGAGAGTGGAGTCTCTTTAGAGAACAGGGAACAGTACGCAGAATTGCTCTATGCAATCCCCCTGCTTGGTCAGGCACAGTTTGCCAATTATCTGGTATTTCTCCATCAGTGCATCAACCACAAGACTGTCCCCGCAGAACAGCTCTTTCTGGAAAATGACAAGCTCACACTGGAGCGCTTTAACCAACAGACGGATCAAATGGTAGAAGATAAGGAAGAAGGAAATGTTCATAACACCTACTATTTTGAACTGGAATTGTATCAGATAATCAAGAATGGGAATACAGACGCCCTGAAGAAATTTCTCTCTGCACCCGTGCTCCCCTCAAGGAAGGGAAGATGGCAGGCGCACCCTTGCGGCATGCCAAAAACCTCTTTATCAGCGCTGTAGTAAAAGCCGGTATCATGGGTGCAATCCCGGGCGGTGTGGATATCGAAAAAACATACCAGCTCATAGACTATTACATTCAAGAGTGTGAACAGCTGCGCACAATTGAGAAAATCAATCAGCTCCAGTATGTCATGCTTCTGGATTTCTGTCAGCGTGCCGAAGAAACACGCATCCCGGAAGGTATCTCCCCGGATGTCTATCAATGTATGACCTATATCCGGAACCACACAAATGAGCCTATCTCTGTAGAAGCTGCCGCCGCTCATACAGGGCGCAGTGCCTCTTATATGATGAAACACTTTAAAGGTGAACTCGGCATCCGGATGGGCGCTTACATTATGCGCTGCAAGCTGGAAGAAGCAAAAAGTCTTCTGACCTACAGCGAAAAAAGTCTGGCTGAAATCAGCAGCTATCTCTGCTTTTCCAGCCAGTCCTATTTTCAGAATGTATTCAAAAAGCAATACGGTGTCACACCGCTCCAATACCGGAAACAGACAAAAGGACGGTCAAACTGAAGCGCCTGCGAGTTCCACAGCCATCCGGCAGATCCGGATGGCATTTTTTATCAATTCCTCTCTTGTAATATGACCGTTCTTGAGAGCTGCCGTAAGGTTATCAATTTCCTGCTGGCTTCCCGGCATAAAAAGATCATTCCTGCGAGAGCACCTTGTATGCCTCGGGTGCAGGATATTTCGCATCAGCACTTAATATATCAGAGGATGTTACCCAGTCTGTCATTACAATGCCGTCAAATTCAAATTCACAGCGGAGCACATCCTCAAGAAGTTCTCTATGCTCAGAGGTATGCTTCCCGTTTAACAGATTATAAGATGTCATCAGGCTTTAGGCTGTGCCAGACGAACACAGATTTCAAACCCTTTTAGATAGATTTCCCTCAGCGCACGTTCACTGACTATACTGTTATTGTTATACCGATTTGTCTCCTGATTATTCGCCGCAAAATGCTTGATGGTAACCCCACATCCGGGATGGCTCTGCACCCCTTTCGTAAGTGCTGCCGCGAATACGCCGCTTATCAGCGGGTCTTCTGAAAAATATTCATAATTCCTGCCGCATCGTATGGACCGATGGATGTTAAGAGCTGGAGCCAGCCACAGATGAATGCCAAACCGCTCCATTTCGCTTCCTACGATATCCCCGCAGCGTTCTGCAAGCAATGGATTCCAGCTTTGGGCGATCGCGGTGCCGATGGGAATTGCCGTCGCATACTGCTCAAAGATCTCACTGTCCTCTCCGGGCTGCGGAATCATGCTGTTCATATATGCGCGCTCATCCTCGGTCAGAAGATTCTGCATTGTCTCCGGCATTGTACTCCCCAGACTATGTATTCCATTCTCATCCCGGAAGCACTTTTGAGAAAGCCGCAGTCCTGCCGGTCCGTCTGCCATAACGATCACGGGGATTTCTCCCACTTTTGCCGTCTCGCCTGCCGCGCCTGCAACCGACATAGAAGCATTACCGATGATGCCTGTCACTCCGCCTCCTGCAACGAAAGCACCCACATTCAGGCTAATCAGTTCTTCATCGGAAAATCCCTCCATCTCCGGCATTGGCTCATCTTTATGCTCATAGACTACTTTCACTATATCCACGCTGGAAATATCTGCTTCCAAAGATTGTATCTTTTTTCCTACTCTGTCCTTTCTCTTTCTTTCCGGCTTCCAGTCTGTGAAATCCGGTTTTCCAAAACAGTTTTTTACTGATTTTATAACCAAAGTTTCCGGTACTGATATGACACCGCAGACTTCCGTATCTCTGCTGCTGTTTCCCATTCGGAGGGTATATTCCCCTTGTTCCAGAATCCATGCCGCCTGTTCTTCGTCGTAAGATGCCAGATCCGTCAGTAAGAATGAAAGTTCAACTGTCTGTTTCTCCCCCGGTTTTAATTCTTCTGTCTTTTTCCATGAAGCCAGAGTCTGATAAGGCTGATCCAGCTTTCCTTCCGGCACAGAAACGTATAACTGTACGACCTCTTTTCCACAGAAATCACCTATATTCACCACTTCTGCACCTATTTCGGCAGTCATTTTATCCAGTTTCAGACCCTTAAAACGGACTTCAAAATTTGTATAGGAGACACCGTATCCAAACGGAAACAGTACCTCTTTATCCACACTGTCAAAATATCGGTATCCCACATAAATTCCTTCCTGATACCGGGTATCATCCTGTTCTCCAAATGACGCAAAATCCGGATAATCCTTCCATTTTGTCCAGGTAGTCGTCAATTTGCCGGAGGGATATGTTTTCCCAAGAACAAGATCCGCAAGAGCGCTTCCTGTCTGCACTCCAAGCTGCGACAGAATCAGGATATTCTCCACTTCCATGACAGGTGAAAGATCTACCGGACCTCCTACATTCAGAACCAGCATAAACCTTCTGTACTGCCGTTTCAGCTCAAGGATTGTCCGTCTCTCGCTTTCTGTCAGGAAAATATCGCCTTCCCTCGCTTCCCTGTCATTTCCCTCTCCTGATATCCTTGCAAGGACATAAATGCTGTCTCACCTTTTACATTCAGTGGCAGATCATATTCCGGCTCCGGCATGACAGCTCCCATCCCTTCGATTACGGGATGTGTATGATGCTCCTGCGCCCTTCTTCGGATTTCTTCTGTAAAACCAGCCTGCGCTTTGTCATATATTTCGTCATAGGCATCAAGCCAGTCTCTGGAAACAATTTCAAACCCAGCTTTCTGAAATCCATCCTCTACTATCTCAAAGAATCGGGAATTCACCTCTCCGGAACCGGTTCCTCCTTTACTGTCTTACGCACACCGTTACCATACAGTGCAATCTTTCCCGGCTTACCAAGGGGGAAATCGCCGTTCTTCTTGAGAAGTACTGTACACTCAGGAAGAAGCGGCCGCAGTATATCCAGATGCTCCTGTTCGTATTTCTGAAGTTCCATAAAGCATGCTCTCCTTTCTGCAAAAGTTCATTTACTGCAGATATTTTATCAAAAGTGCTTTGGGGAATCTTTCAAAATAGTGGATAGAATTGTAAATTAATATCTATAAAAGTCAAAATTTTACTTTTGTGTGGAAAAGCAAATCCATGCGGAATTTTACTTTTATAAGAAGTATTCTGCAATATCTTTTATATTACAGAAAATACTATTTAGTAAAAACAAGCTTTAGTGTACCCGGGACCAAAAATTCCCTGCACCTGCCTGTATTCTTTACATGAACCGTTTCCACCTGCCCATTGATCTCCACATGTGCAATAAACCGATTGGGACGGTCTATGAAACGACCCTCTGTGATATGTTCGTACTTCATTTTTTCTGCTTGACCACGCTTTCTATTTTTTCTTTGTTCCTCTTTACACACTGTATATGCCATAGCATGTTTTCCTTATATCTACAACATTCTCACTTTGGGAAACTATTCTCCAGGCAAAGTGCCCCCGATCCAGCTGTCTCATATGGATACCATGAATATGCCGTCAGTTTAGCCCACTCCTCAATTCCTAATTTTTTCGCAACAGACCTTGGGAAAAGGTGATGCCCTAATCCAGTCTCTAAAAGATCTTTCCAATCCAATCCAAACGGATCAAGTTCCCACATTGTATTAAAAACATACCCATACAATGTTGGATTTCCACCTGCCAGCCCTATCGGATCCTGTTGCGTATACTGACCAAGACTTGGATCATAGTAGCGGAAACGATTATAATACAGACCGATTTTCTTTCTTATCCTCATACTGCCCTTGGAAACGAGATGGAATAAAATTCTTTTTCACCTGTTTTTGCACCCCCCATAGAATATCTAGAACCAAAATACAATTACATAAATAATTTTTACTTTAGTCCAATAAGAACCTAACCTTTTACATGTCTCTCATGGAAAGTAATCCAACTATCCTTGCTTTTTAATGAATTAAATAAAGCTGTTTTCTGTAATGCTACATATATTGCCACTGCTCTCGCTTGACAATTAATTGACTTTTGTGGATTAAATTCTATGTCTGTAAACCACTGATATTCAGATATATTCAAGTCATAGCCAAAATTTTTATTAAAGCAGAAATATATATATAATCATAAAATGCTGTTTTGGGCTCTAACGTCCATATTTCATCATTTCTCACAAATCCCACCAACTTTCCAGAATTACAGTGTCGTTCATCTCTCTTTGCCTGTTTCGGAGACACGTTTAACAAATCTAAATATGGTCCCCCATTCTCATATTGCTTTGCTGCTTGAAAAACATTTTCCAAAAAAATACCATCTAATTCCAAAGAAAATGCTCCTATCTCTTTTCCAACCCGTACCTCACTCTTGCTTGACATCTTCCAATGCCTTTTCATGTTTCATTTCATAGTATAGACTGATGTAACGCTCTAATATTTTTTTGTTTTTGTGTTATCGAAAATCCTCCACTCCACATAAAATCAAATTTTCACATATAACAACATCATCTTGAACACTCCATGCAGGGCGTTTTGCCATATTGATAACCTCCTTTTTTCATAAATAATCTCTCGGTATCTCCAAGCCACTAAACATAAGGCTTTCAGATTCCATTTTTATTAAAATCCCCCACTTTTTTATCAAAAACACTTGATAAACAGCCTCAAAATGCGGCGCATTGCGCCTGTTTAATCAGAAAGCATATTTGTTCTAGCACAGCCGGTAAATTTTTGATTGAAGGCGATTTTTATTGTCAGATAATTACATCTGTCATTTTAACTATCAAAACTTTCTTTTTGAAAATCTCTGTAAATATTATCCTGATCCAGATGCCATTTTCAGCGACACCTAAGACCTCATTGACCGTTTTAGGAACTTGGATTTTTCATACACAGATGAACTGATACTGAATAAATATTCCAAGTATGGTCCTGCCCTAAGAACTCCTTCCTGTATGCAGCATTCTTATCTTCTTTCCATTGATTTTAAAATTACATCTTTGACTGACTGGATTGTACAGCTTAAAATCTATCCGTTATCCCTGTCTGCAAAACTGGAAGAAAAATGAATCATGATGGTGTTGAAATTTCGAAAACAAGAATCAAGTTATGATGACCGTTGGCAAGCTACAAATATGGCTGTTCCTGTGAATCCCCATGTTCTGATTCAAAGTACGAAAGAACCGTCCATCTGGCTATGAAAGCAATCCACGTCTTATAAATATACCGCCGCGTGGCAACGTAAAAGAAAAAAATACAATGCAAGAACTTCTGCTGAACGCTCGAATAAGCGTGAGAAAATAGACTTCAAATTAGAAAGCGGCAGACACCGCTCTACTAAGATGTGGTACTGCCGCCTCTATCACATCCTGATGTTACAGCATCTGGATGCATGGAATCTGCCATTTGAATTCCCCTCAGAAGTTGGTTTTGAATGTAGCATAATCCTATAGATATCATACCTTATTTTTCGGTATTACAACAGTACTATGTCTATTTCTTGTACTCTTATTTTCAATTTCGGCTAATATTTACTTGTCAAACTTCAATGCCAGAGTTTCGCTGGCATAATCAATCAGAATTCGGAGACATCATATAATGTATTTTTTATCAGTTTTACTTTTTTAAAATAGTTTCTACATTCACTCAAGTCCAACTATAAGATTAGCTATTTTATTCATCAAAAAGCTCTAATGCTTGTTCCTGTAATTTCATTCCAATATCCTCAAGCTCTCTCAGCTCTTTTTCACTAAAACCACTATTAAAGCAAAACGCACCAAAAATATCGACCATTGCCATCGCTAATTTTTTAGGTACTAATGACTTTCCTTTGTAATACTCTATTGCAAAGAAAGTGCTTCTTGCACTTGTCCTAGCATTTCCCTGTCCAATTCTCGAAATGCTCTTAATTTCACTGGAACAGATTCCTCACTTACCAATCCAGTATATATAGTCTCTATAGCCTGCTCTATATCCATAAAAATACTCCTTTAGAAATCTCTATAATCACACTCTTCAATAACTTCAACCATTTTATATACTTATAAAATATAGTAACTCACTCTTCTATTTCTTATAAATTCATAAAACAATTACCTCTTTTTATAAGAATTTAACCATAATCAAATTTCCACATACTCTTCTTTTTACTTTGTAACTTCTCTAATATTTCATACTAAAAATACATTCAATAATATATTTTCAGTTAACCTGGACACGTTATTGTCAACTTATTTGCAGGTACTCTTCCTTCAACTAATACCTCTTTAGACGAAACAGCATTTGAATATGGTCTTCCTCTCTTCAATCCCGCTGCACGTGCCTTTTCTGGAGTAGAAACATCTATAATGTTTTTATTCCCTAAAACATCTGGAATAACATCATCCGTATCAAACATAACTATCCTTTGCCCTGGTTCATTCCATTTTTCAATTACCTTAGGATCTGTTGTCGTTGATATAAATTGTGCGCCATTATGTCTGCTTCCATTCATAAGATGTCCCGCAATACTCATATTTCTTCCTGGTAATTTAGCTGATAAACCATCAGATACAACTTCGTCAGGACGTAAATTTCTCCAAACTTTAAAAAGTCCCAATAAATCCAGTTCAATATTGTATCACAAACATATCCATACAGAGTTGGATTACCACCTGCCAATCCAATCGGATCCTGCTGCGTATAACATCCTTCCTCTGGCGAATAATACCGGAAACGATTATAATATAATCCTATTTCTTCATCCTCATACTGCCCCTGGAAACGAAATGGAATAAAATTCTTTTCACCTAATGCTTCCTCCGTTTTTACACGCCCATAGATATTCAGATTTCTTTCCCAAACTTTCTTTCCCTCTTCATCATAGGCTTCCACTGGAGTTCCCAGATAGTCACTTATAATACTGTAATTCCCATCCTTGGTGAATTTTCCTCTGGGAATAAAGTCATCCTGAAATACCCATGTAATCAGATTATCCGGTATATTTTCTCCCTGCCCTGCTTCTTTTTTTGCTTTTTCCTCCTCTCGTTTTCCAGCTTCAAAATATAATCCGCTTTGAAATCTACTTTATTTTCAGTTTTCCTTCTGCACTGTGCATTTCTCTTCCCATTCATGAAACAAGTTATTTCCATTCCACAGGAATCTTAT
>ENA-OQJH01000403-OQJH01000403.1-human-gut-metagenome-genome-assembly--contig:-NODE-403-length-24472-cov-10.834627_pt1 | contig 24472 bp, 29 predicted proteins | sample MGYA00242597_ERZ504763 | MGnify/ENA primary metagenome ERZ504763 (study PRJEB26092, sample SAMD00036359) | human gut metagenome | host: Homo sapiens | study: EMG produced TPA metagenomics assembly of...
GCGTGTAAAGAATACTCACGACAAAGTTAAAAGTATCGTCGGTGTCGCTGATGATAACAAACAGGGCGGTCTTGCGGTCGCCTATGGTGTCAAGCTCCATTTCGTCGGTTTCCATAAGGTCGCGCAGCTCCTTAATGTCAAAAGGGGCAAGCCGCGCACCGCAGGAAATGAGAATAGAGCTTCGTGTCTTTCCCGCAGATAACAGGAATTTCTTGTACTGCCGGACGGCAAAGTGTTCCGGGTCTTTTTCCTCCAACCGTTCAAACATGAGGTCAACGGGGGACTGAAATTCCGGGTCGTCCTCGCGGGCTTCACTGGCATTTATCATTTCAAGCAGCGTCGTGAAGTTCTTTTCTTCCTCCGGGGCTTCGTACCAAATGTAGCCGATAAGGGCGCAGTAAAAGAGCCGTTCCGATTTTACCCAAAAATCCTCCCCGGCTTTTTCCCCGTCCCCTTTGGTGTTGGCAATCAAGGTATTTACCAGTTTCAAAATGTCTTTTTCGCTGCGGATATAGGCAAAGGGATTATAACGCATGGATTTCTTAAAATTTATCGTGTTCAGCACCTTTATCCGATACCCGCCGCGCTGTAAGAGCTTCCCACACTCGACTAAAACCGTACCTTTCGGGTCAGTTACAACGTAGCTTGAGTGCATTTGCATTAAGTTGGGCTTCACAAAAAATCTCGTCTTGCCGCTGCCGCTTCCCCCGATAACAAGGATATTTTTATTCCTTGCATACTTCGGCTGCTTCGGGCGGCTGTTCATGGTAAGCCGTTCCGTCTGTGTCAGAAGCACGTTATTTTGAAATACCGGGTCGGTATAGGGCTTTATATCTTCGGCGTTGCCCCAACGGCTGAACCGTATTCGATACCTTTTCGGTATTTCTTCGCGTTCTTGCCTTTGAAGTACACCATAAGCCGGATAAGGACAGCCCCCACAATACCGATAAGCAAATCCATAGGGGCAAGGCTCGGAAGCGGGGTTGCAAAGGCAGCGGAAAAGCCGTCTGCAAGGGAAAGCACCTTGCCGGAAAGGTCAGCCCCCGGCGCAAGGCGTACCGCTTGTCCGATTTTGTCAAAGAGATAGACAAAGAGCAGATAGGGGGCATTTAGGATAAGCAGCTTTTTAAGTTCCGGCTTCATAGCGATACCTCCCTGTCCTTTTTCTTCACTTTGTCCTTCTGTGCGTTCAGAGCTGCCGCCTTGTCTTTCAGAGTGGAAAGCAGCTTGCGGATAGAGGCTTTTTATCCCTGCCTAATTTCTTTGCGGTAAATTCCCGGAACGCTTCGGTCATAACGTCAATATCCTTGCCCTTAAAAGACACAAGATAGGTCGGCGGCTTGCCGTTCTCAATCTTCTTGACGTTGTAATCAAGCCCGCTTTTCCTTGCGATAGGGTCAAAGGCTTTGATATTTTGGTCGGTAATCTCAATGTTGGAAACCTTTTCTCCCTGCTTCATAAGCTGCCGCATAGTGATTTTCCATGCGGGGCTTGGTTAGCTGCCCTTTGCCTTTGGCAAGCAGGGCTTTCATAGCCTTTTGCAGCACTTCGGCGGTCAGCTTAGATGTTTTGATTGCTAAAGACACGACTTTTCATTGACTTCATCTTGCATGAAATCCCTCCTTTCATAGTTTGGTTAGGGTGGTGTGCCGCTTCGGGGCATAAAAATAAGGCGTACATTTTTCATGCCGCCTTTAGATACGCACCCGCAGCCCGTTCAAATCCGAAGCCCTCACACCGACAAGATACCAGTTGTCCCCGTACTCCATGCGGGTCGGCTTCCATTTGCCGCGTACAAACACTTCAAGGCAATCCCCACAATGCAATCCTCCGTAGTAGTCGTTAAGGTCAAAGCGAATGTCGTAACGGTCTGCCGTTTCATCAAAAATCAAAGCTCCTGTTTTCTGTGTCATATTAAAATCCTCCTGTTTTTTAATAGCCGCCGTACATATCGTGGTTGACAAGGGCGGTGTAATAGCTGTCAATGGTGTTGGGCGCGTTGAAAAGTACCGCTTTCAGATATTGCTTGATGTTACGGATTTTCGTGGTGTTCTCTTTCATGCAGTCAAAGACAAATTCAATGTGGCTGCTGTTCAGCTTCATAAACTTTGCTTTGACAAGCTCTGCCGGATAATCGTCCCCGGCGATACGAATTGTCTTTCGTTTGGTGCAGACAGTTTCAAGGATAAGGGACACAATCTCGTCCAAGCGTTCCCTGTCAATGTTGGTATGCTTGATAAAATGCTCATACTCGATATTGTCCTTGATGATTTCCTCATACACGCTGTATGCGTCTGCCGCTTCCGTTCCTTTCCGTTCCGGCTCTGCCGTTTCTTCCCTCAAAGGAGAGGGGTTAGGGGAAAGGATAGGAATGGAATGGTTACTTGATAAATCCGTATTTGATTTTTCTTTTTTTGGTAAGTCAGTCTTTTGTATATCTTTATTTAATTGCATTGGATTTTCCAACGTAGGTTTTTCCTGCGTAGGATTTTCCAATGTTGGATTTCCCAATGTTGATTTTCCAATGTAGGTAAATCCAAGTTAGGCGGCTGCTCATAGATGATGTAATCAGTTCCCCGCAAGCGTCCTTTCTCGTCGCGCTCCCTTGAACGCTGAATATATCCGGCTCTTTCAAGCTCCCGGACAGCTTCGCGGATAGCGTCGATTTTTTCCCGGTTGATATAGGACAGTCCCGCAAGGGTATAGTCCCAATCCTCCGGCAAGGACAGCATTTGCGATAACAGCCCTTTTGCCTTTAGGGAAAGTTCTTTGTTGCGTAAATGGTGGTTGCTCATAACCGTATATCCTGTGTTTCTCTCCACGCGGAAAACTGCCATAGCTTCATCAACTCCTTTGCTGCATATTTGTTACGCGGTAGAACAGCGATTTTAAGGGTTTAGGTATCAATCCCTTACCCTGTGAAAACCGTACCCGCAAAGCCTTGTGTAGCAAGACTCTTTTTGCCCCTACTGCGTAACATGAGGGTAAAAATAGCGGCGTTCCTTGTTTCCCGGTTGGGATAAGGTAACGCCGCCAGTGCGGTGCTATATGAAATTGTGTGATTGCCGACGTGCCGCGCCGCCAGTGCGTCGCGTTTGTATTGGGTTGTTTCATGCTCGCAAGATGTTCCGGCATATCAAGGCGCAATCCGTTAAAAGTAGTAAATTGGTAGTAAAATCAATCTGAAATCCTGCGAATGTGCTTGTATTTCAAGGGTTTTTCGGGATAATCAAAATTTTTATTCTATAAAAGTGCAAAAGAAAATAATGATAGCTCTTTTCGTTGGATGTGGCTGACAATTGTCCTGAGCTTTGCATTCTATATTCCGGTTGTACTGTTGGCTGATGTAATTCCGATGATCGGCATGCTGATGATTCCAAAAACCTGTGCATATGTTTGGACAGTATTAATTGGCTACAAGGCAATGAAAAAAGAAATAGCTTAAGATAATCATATGATGGGAAACGAATTATGTAAATGGAGTATTTAAGAGAGTATAGGGAGAACGCAGATGAAAGATAAATTTTGTGTAAAGAAAAAACCGTTGCTGCTGATTGCCGGCATTTTTTTATTCCGGGCTGGGTCTGGCACTGGCATCAGCGGGAATTATTTTTACAAGAAATTATTTATTTTACAGGCAGTTAATTGAGAAGAGAGAGGGACAATGAGCCCTCTCTTCCTTTGGATTTAAATTCCATGAACAAGTCTATAATTCCTTGATTTTTTCATTCATTTTTCTGACATCATTGCGATAGTGAAGCATGAAGCCTCCCCAAATTATAAATGCCAAAGCTATTTGAAATATGGCTGCAATAATTCCGTGAATGATAGAACTTGTTCCTCCTATCCATCCGACAGTATATGCGACGATTGTATAAATAATACAGCCTGTTCCCATTGATTACGCTTGCGGATGGGCGATATCGGAGGATTGTAAGGAGAGTACATTACAAATATTATTTGATAGTGCTGATTCTTATATGTATGAAAATAAACAGTTATGTAAGAAGCAAAATCAATGAGTAAAAGCAGATACCATAATTACCGCTGATGCAGTATACTTATCCTTACCGGTCTGTTATTGTGCTTTATTAGGTGTCTGTATATCACAATCCCTGCTATTATGAAGCAGCCAATCTGGATTGAGGCTGTTTTTATAGTCAAAAGGACATTGAATGCAAAAAAACCAAATGTCAGAATAGATCTGAGCGAATGTGGATTTATTATTACTACAACTGAAAAGAATATAAAGAAAAATGCCAGATAGACAGCCGGATGCAATTCCGGAAACAGGCCCAAAAGGACTCCGAAGGAGGCGGTAATAGCTTTACCGCCTTTTTGTTTTTGTAAAAAAGGAAATGCATGTCCAAAGACAGGTGCAACTAAAACAGGTACAAACAAAAGTGAGTTTATATCTAAGCATTTCTGACCAAGATACACCGGGATAAATCCCTTTGCAAGCTCACATATGAGTGATAGTATTCCGCATAAAAAGCCACCATACATAAATGCGTTGCTCACACCCGGATTGTGGTCATCGGGAAGTGTGCAGATATCAATGTTTTTTAATAGTTTTGGTATCCAGTAAGCAAAGAGAGTGCTTCCGAGTACGAAGCCTAAAAGTGTAAATAAAAAATATAGCATGATAATTTCCTTATAGTTTTATAGTTACATGGTTTTATAGTCAGTCAGTTGTATCAGTGTGAGTCAGTTCTTCAAGCAGACCAACAATCTGTATGGCGGCATAGGGCTTTCGCTCACGGCGCTGTGCACGTATCATTTCTGCATTTAGCTCTTTATTTTCTATCATTATTTTCCCAAGCTCAATCTGCTTTGACAGACGCTTTGATGAGACAGACAGATGACGTTTTTTGAAAAATGCAACATTTGCTGCCTCGCATCCGGGGATTGGAGCAGTGTGTACAATCGGTATATTTTTTACAAGTGCCTCAGTTGATGTGAGGCGCCTGGCTTTGTATAGATTACATCACAGGCATCCATGAAAAGTGAAACCTGATTGGTGTAGCCTATTACGTGTACACGTTTGTTGAACTTAAACTCATTTTGCAGTATGCGTTTTATTTTAGTATTGTTGCCGCAAATGATTACAATATGCTCATTATTATGACATCTTATTGCAAGCTCTGCGGCAAAGACAGCAAGCTTGCCAAAACCCATGCTGCCACTCATCACAAGAAAGATAGGCACATCGGATGGCAGATGTAGCCTTGTTCTTGCAGTGTCTTTAGCTGTTCTTGTACAGAAAGCCTGTTTCACCGGGATTCCTAATGGCAGCAGCTTGTTTTCAGGAATACCACGTTTTGCAAATTCATCGGTCAGATCATCGTGTGGAATAACATAATAATCCATATTTGTCTCTTCCCAGAATGGGATACAGGTGTAGTCGGTTCCCACAGCGACGGCAGGGATATGAAGCAGATTTTTTCGCTTCATGCAGCTCAGGGTCTCAGCAGGGTACAGATGAGGTGTGACGACAGCATCAAAGCCGTTTGATTCAATGTATGCTGATAGCTTTTTACAAAGCAGGGCATTGGCAAAATAAACAGGGGATTTACGTTTATCACTCGATATCAGCATGCCAACCTTATAGAGTAGTCCGAAGAAAAACGGAATATGCTTTACAATACCTATATATGCTCCTGATACTGCGTGCGATGTTCCTTTACCCGATAAGAGAAACATATCTATCATTGTCACAGAATGTCCTTTATGCTCTGCCGCTTCTTTTATAGCTTTACCGGCACTGTTGTGTCCCTCGCCGGTGTCACAGGATAAAATAAGAATTTTCAAACCGTTTAATTCCTTCCTAAATAAAATATGCGATAAGTGTACCATAATTTTTTAAAATAATCTACAGTGCAATAAAAGGTTGACATATCTAAGTTCAAAGCTTATTGTGGTAGCTGGAATGTACAAAATAGTATAATTATAAACTACAGATTACTGATATGACGGAGGCTTAATTTGAGATGGAAAATTTAATGTTTTGTCTAAATGCCACAGGACCTATTTTTCTGATGATGGTGTTTGGACTTTTTCTTCGCAAAGTGGGGATTTTGGACGAAGACCTTGCAAACAGGATGAATAAGTTTGTGTTTAAGATACCTTTACCTTTTTTACTGTTTAGTGATCTTGCGGCAGTTGATTTTTCAAGGGTTTGGAACATTAAATTTATAGTATTCTGCTTTGTGGTTACGTTGATAAGCATTACAATATCAACATTTGTTTCCTGTCTGTGGAGGGATAAATCTATACGGGGCGAGTTTATACAGGCCTCATACAGAAGTAGTGCGGCACTGCTTGGAATTGCCTTTATCAAGAATATTTATGGAAACGCAGGCATGGCACCTGTCATGATTATAGGAAGCGTACCGCTTTACAACGTGATGGCTGTTATAGTGCTTTCATTTTTTAAGCCGGGGCAAAACGGCATAGACAGGGCAGTGCTCAAAAAGACATTTAAGGGAATAGTGACCAATCCTATTATTTTAGGAATTGTTGCAGGCCTTCTGTGGTCAGCTATAGGTCTGCGTTTGCGGGAATACCGGCAAAGGCTGTGACGAGCATTGGCAATATGGCAACGCTATGGGACTTATGGCTATGGGTGCCACATTTGATTTGAAAAAAGCATCAGCAAAGGCGAAGCTGCATTTGCAGCCACATTTATCAAGCTTGTAGGCTTTGTGGCAGTATTTCTTCCTATTGCGGTAGCCTTCGGGTTCAGGGACAGTGAGCTTATTGCAATTCTTGTGATGCTTGGCTCAGCAACTACAGTGAGCTGCTTTGTCATGGCAAGGAACATGGGGCATGAGGGCGTTATTTCATCGACCACGATAATGCTCACGACACTGCTCAGTGCGTTTACGCTGACACTCTGGCTTTATATAATTAAAAGTCTGGGGCTTGTATAAAATGGAAGAACATAACTGTTGATTTGGTGGATAATTCCTCTTTACTTTAGCGTGATAATTTGCTAATATGTTAAAAGGTTGTAGTTATTGGATGATTTTGAATAATTACAATGATTATTTAACATATGGAGGAAATGAGTATGAGAAGAGGATTAGCACTTCTTTTGACAGCAACTTTAGCACTTTCAATGACTGCCTGTGGTGGCATCAAGGGTGCGGGAACACAAAAAAGCGAAAAGGGCGACGGCATGACTTACGCAGTTGAGGCAGGCTCAGCAGGAGAGGCTGTGGCAAAGGAAAAGGGCTTTAATTACAATTCGGTTTCATCACAGGCTGATGCGCTTATGGAGGTTAAATCAGGTACATCTGATGCGGCAATCATAGACCTTTTAATGGCAGGAGCCATGATTGGAGAGGGCACAAGCTACCCTGATTTAGTACATACAACAGAGCTTACATCAGAGAAGTATGGTGTCGGATGCCGTAAGGGTTCTGATCTTGCTTCATATATCAACAGTGTATTCGCAGAATCATATGCTGACGGCAGCGCGCAGGAGATTGCAAAGAAATACGGAGTACAGGATTCACTTCTTGAGCAGGAGCCTTGCGAGTTCAAGCAGTCTGACAGCGACAGTGATGTGGATTATATCAAGTCACAGGGCAAGATGATTGTCGGTATCACAGAGTTTGAGCCTATGGATTACAAGGATAAGGATGACAAATGGATTGGCTTTGATGCAGATATGGCTAGACTTGTCGGTGAGAAGCTCGGCGTGGATGTTGAATTTGTAGTTATCGACTGGGACAACAAGGTTATGGAACTTGATTCAAAGAAGATTGACGTTGTCTGGAATGGCATGACACTCACAGATGAGGTTACAAAGTCTATGGAATGCACAAATGCATACTGTAACAATGCACAGGTAGTTGTTGAGCGGGAGAAATAAAATGTTCTGGAATGTTACACAAGCACTAATGAGTGGTCTGTGGACCACCTTTGAAATATTTATACTGACACTTATATTTTCACTGCCACTGGGGCTTATATTTGCATTTGGGCTTTTGAGCAGGTTTAAGCCTGTCAAGGCTGTCATGAATGTGTTTGTATGGGTTATCCGCGGCACACCGCTTATGCTTCAGCTTATCATTATATTCTACGGACCGGGCTTGTGGCTTCATCAGGCTATATGGAGTGGTGACGAGACCGGACGTATTACAGCGACGGTTGTAGCGTTTGTCATCAACTATGCATGTTATTTCTCTGTTATATTCAGAGGTGGCATAGAGGGTGTTCCGGCCGGTCAGAGAGAGGCAGGACAGGTGTTAGGCATGACAAAGCAGCAGATTTTCTTTAAAATCACTCTGCTTCAGATGATCAAGCGTGTTGTTCCGCCTATGTCAAATGAGATAATCACTCTTGTAAAGGATACTTCTCTTGCCAGAATTATTGCGGCATACGAGCTTACCTTTGCGGGAGCGGCGTTTATGAAGTCTGACGGACTTACATGGCCGCTGTTTTATACAGGTGTATTTTATCTCGTATTTGTCGGAATCCTTACACTTTTATTTAATTATATCGAGAAAAAGCTGGATTATTTCAGGTAGGAGGAAGACATGGCAATTTTAGAGGTTAGAAATATAGAAAAACATTTTGGAAGGACTAATGTGCTTAAGGATGTCAGCTTTTCCATGGAGGAGGGCAATGCTCTTGCGATAATCGGTTCATCAGGCTCAGGAAAGACTACACTGTTACGGTGTCTCAATTTCCTTGAGAGGCCTGACAGTGGCCAGATTATTGTAAATGGTGAGACTCTTTTTGATGCTTCCGAAGCGGGCAAGGATAAAGACGCCGAGCTTCGCAAAAAGAGGCTGCATTTTGGTATGGTGTTTCAGCAGTTTAATCTTTTTCCGCAGTACACGGCACTTGAGAATGTCACTCTGGCAGAGCGCCTTCTGGCACAGGAGACACCTGAGTTTAAAAAGGATAAAAAAGCAATCCTTACACGTATTGATGAGCATGGAAAGGAGCTTCTGGACAGAATGGGGCTTGCTGAGAGGATGAACATTATCCGCATCAGCTCTCAGGTGGACAGCAACAGCGTGTAGCTATAGCAAGGGCACTGGCGCTTAAGCCTGATATACTCTGCTTTGATGAGCCTACATCGGCTCTTGACCCGGAGCTTACAGGAGAGGTGCTCAAGGTCATCCGTTCCCTTGCGCAGCAGAATACCACAATGATTATTGTTACACATGAGATGGCCTTTGCGCGCGATGTAGCAGATCAGGTGATCTTTATGGATGGTGGTGTGATTGTTGAGCATGGCGACCCGCATGAGGTGATTGACCATCCGAAGGAGGAGCGTACCAGGCAGTTTCTCACCAGATATGCGAACGGCTGATGTGTGAGAAATATATTATGCATGTCGAAAAAGTGTGAAATAAGTGTAAATTGAAAAGTAGATATTGATTTTTTTTTAACAAACATATATACTAACAAAAGAAATGGATGTAAATCCATAATTTATAGAAAAGAGGTTTATTCAAATGGCAAATGTTGATTTAACAAAGTATGGCATTACCGGAACAACAGAGATCGTTCACAATCCTTCTTACGAGACATTATTCGAGGAGGAGACAAAAGCCGGCCTTGAGGGTTACGAGGTTGGTAAGGAGACAGAGCTTGGTGCAGTTAACGTTAAGACAGGTATCTACACTGGACGTTCTCCTAAAGATAAATATATCGTTATGGACGAGAATTCTAAGGACACAGTATGGTGGAATACACCTGAGTATCCAAACGACAACCATCCAATGAAAGAGGATGTTTGGGCAACAGTTAAGGATCTTGCTAAGAAAGAGCTCTGCAACAAGAAGCTTTTCGTAGTAGATGCATTCTGTGGAGCAAACAAGGATACACGTATGGCTGTTCGTTTCATCGTTGAGGTTGCTTGGCAGGCTCATTTTGTAACAAACATGTTCATCAAGCCATCAGCAGAGGAGCTTGAGAGCTTCGAGCCTGATTTCGTAGTTTACAATGCTTCAAAAGCAAAAGTAGAAAACTACAAAGAGTTAGGACTTAACTCAGAGACATGTGTTGCATTCAACATCACATCAAAAGAGCAGGTTATCATCAATACATGGTACGGCGGAGAGATGAAGAAGGGTATGTTCTCTATGATGAACTACTTCCTCCCACTTAAGGGCATCGCTTCAATGCACTGTTCAGCAAACGCTGACATGAACGGAGAGAACACAGCAATCTTCTTCGGTCTTTCAGGAACAGGTAAGACAACACTTTCTACAGATCCTAAGCGTCTTCTTATCGGAGATGACGAGCACGGCTGGGATGACAACGGCGTATTCAACTTCGAGGGTGGATGCTACGCTAAGGTTATCGGTCTTGACAAAGAGTCTGAGCCTGATATCTACAACGCAATCAGAAGAGATGCTCTTCTTGAGAACGTTACAGTTGCTGATAATGGAAAGATTGATTTCGAGGACAAGAGTGTAACAGAGAATACACGTGTATCTTACCCAATCAACCACATCACAAATATTGTTAAGCCAGTATCTTCAGCACCGGCTGCAAAGAACGTAATCTTCCTTTCAGCAGATGCATTCGGAGTACTTCCACCAGTATCTATTCTTACACCTGAGCAGACACAGTACTACTTCCTTTCAGGATTTACTGCAAAGCTTGCAGGAACAGAGCGTGGAATTACTGAGCCAACACCTACATTCTCAGCTTGCTTCGGACAGGCATTCCTTGAGCTTCATCCTACAAAATACGCTGCAGAGCTCGTTAAGAAGATGGAGAAGAGCGGTGCTAAGGCATACCTTGTAAATACAGGATGGAACGGAACAGGAAAGAGAATCACAATCAAGGATACAAGAGGAATCATCGACGCTATCCTTTCTGGTGATATCCTTAATGCTCCAACAAAGAAGATCCCTATGTTCGATTTCGAGGTTCCTACAGAGCTTCCAGGAGTTGATTCAGGAATCCTTGATCCTCGTGACACATATGCTGATGCTTCTGAGTGGGAGGCAAAGGCTAAAGATCTTGCAGAGAGATTCAACAAGAACTTTGTTAAGTACACAACAAATGAGGCTGGTAAAGCACTTGTTGCAGCAGGACCACAGTTATAATATATTACAACAGAATTATATTAGATAATTCTAAAGCCGGGCGGTTGTATGTCGCCCGGCTTTTACTATAAAACGTTATAAAACAGGCATTTATCGAGGTTATGGATGTATAAATATTGTTATTGATAATATGAATTTAAGTTATATTAACGATATTGCTTGACAAATACAGATTATAGTAATATTATCATCATGTGAACAGAAATAATAGAAATTGTGAGGAAGGTTTTTCGATGAGAAGACAGGCATTATCTCTTTTAGTTGAGAACAATCCCGGAGTGACCAGTCGTATTTCAGGACTGTTCAGTCGCAGGGGATTTAATATTGATAGTTTCTCCTCAGGGGTTACAGCAGATCCGCGCTATACACGTATCACAATTGTTGCAAGCGGTGATGAGCAGGTGCTTGAGCAGATAGAGAAGCAGTTGGCGAAGCTTGAGGATGTACTTGATATCAAGAAGCTTGAGCCGGGACTCTCAGTGTGCAGGGAGCTTATTATGATAAAGATAAGAGCACTCGATACACAAAGACAGGCAGTTATGAATGTGACTGAGATCTTCCACGGCAAGATAGTTGATGTCACTCATGACTCTATGATTATTGAGCTCATAGGTACACAGGACAAGCTTGATAAATTCATAGACTTACTTAGCGGTTATGAAATATTAGAGCTCGCAAGAACGGGAATCACAGGACTTACCAGAGGTTCCGATGATGTAGTTATGTTGGATTAGTCACAGGACAATCCTTACATATAAATAGTTTACTTATAACAGGAGGAAAACAAAATGGCAGAACCAAGATTATTTTATCAGGATGATTGTAACCTTTCATTATTAGAGGGCAAGACAATTGCCATTATCGGTTACGGCAGCCAGGGACATGCACATGCACTTAACTTAAAGGATTCAGGATGCAATGTCATCATCGGTCTTTATGAGGGCAGCAAGTCATGGAAGAAAGCAGAAGAGCAGGGATTCAAGGTATATGTTGCTGCAGAGGCTGCAAAGCAGGCTGATATCATCATGATTCTTATAAATGATGAGTTACAGGCAGATATGTACAAGAAGGACATCGAGCCAAACCTTGAGCCGGGCAACATGCTTATGTTCGCTCACGGCTTCAACATCCACTTTGGATGCATTAAGCCACCAAAGGATGTAGATGTAGCTATGATCGCACCTAAGGCTCCGGGACATACAGTACGTTCAGAGTACCAGGCAGGAAAAGGAACACCTTGTCTTATCGCTGTAGAGCAGGATGCTACAGGAAAGGCATGGGACCTTGCACTTGCATATGGTCTTGGAATCGGCGGAGCAAGAGCCGGACTTCTTGAGACAACATTCCGTACAGAGACAGAGACAGACCTCTTCGGTGAGCAGGCAGTTCTTTGTGGTGGTGTTTGTGCACTTATGCAGGCTGGTTTCGAAACACTTTGTGAGGCAGGTTATGACCCAAGAAACGCATACTTCGAGTGTATCCATGAGATGAAGCTCATCGTAGACCTTATCTACCAGTCAGGCTTCGCAGGTATGAGATACTCTATCTCTAATACAGCTGAGTATGGTGATTATGTAACAGGACCTAAGATTGTTACAGCTGAGACAAAGAAAGCTATGAAGAAGATTCTTTCTGACATCCAAGATGGTACATTTGCTAAGGAGTTCTTACTTGATATGTCTCCAGCAGGACGTCAGGTACATTTCAAGGCTATGAGAAAGCTTGCTTCTGAGCATCCTTCAGAGAAGGTTGGTGAGGAAATCCGTAAGCTTTACAGCTGGAATGATGAGAGCGACAAGCTCATCAACAACTAATCTGTCAGATATATATGACAATAAGACCCGGGGCAGTGATGCACCGGGTTTTTTATATAGCAAAACTTGACAAAATATAGTGTGATGTGTAAAATTATGAATGTTAATCAGACGGATTAAAAATACGCCTTCGTCTCTTTGAGAGGCGGAGCGTTTTTGATATAAGGAGGCAAGTATGTCAGAACCATACAATCACAAGGCCATAGAGAAAAAATGGCAGGAATACTGGAAAGAACACGAGACATTCAAGACAGATGTTTGGGATTTTTCAAAGCCTAAATACTATGCACTTGATATGTTCCCTTACCCTTCAGGAGTAGGCCTTCACGCTGGACATCCGGAGGGCTATACAGCTACAGATATCATGTCGCGTATGAAGAGAATGCAGGGCTACAATGTACTTCATCCGATGGGATATGATTCATTCGGTTTACCGGCAGAGCAGTATGCTGTAAACACAGGTCATCATCCAAACGGTTTCACTCAGAAGAATATAGAGACCTTCTCAAAGCAGTTAAGAGAGCTTGGTTTTGATTATGACTGGTCAAAGATGATTTCTACAAGTGACCCTGAGTTTTACAAGTGGACACAGTGGATTTTCAAGAAGCTTTATGAGGCCGGATATGCAAAGCATATTGATATGCCTGTAAACTGGTGCGAGGAGCTTGGAACAGTTCTCTCAAACGATGAGGTTATAGATGGCAAGTCAGAGCGTGGCGGCTATCCTGTAGTCCGCAAGAACATGAAACAGTGGGTTATTGACCAGCCGGCATTTGCAGAAAAGCTCCTTGAGGGGCTTGATGAGATAGACTGGCCTGAGTCTACCAAGGAAATGCAGAGAAACTGGATTGGCAAGAGCACAGGTGTCGAGGTCAAATTCCAGATTGTAGGTGGTGGAGAGTTCTCTATCTTTACTACATGTATCGAGACAATATATGGTATCACATTTATGGTGCTTGCTCCGGACGGAGATATAGTAAAGGGTCTCATGGACAGAGTCGAGAACAAAGAAGAGGTTCAGGCTTACATAGATGAGACTGTAAAGAAGAGCGATATGGACAGAACTGAGCTTAACAAGACAAAGTCAGGCTGTGAGCTTAAGGGACTTCATTGTATCAACCCTGTAAACGGCAAGGAAGTGCGCATGTTCATCGGTGATTTCGTACTGGCAAGCTATGGTACAGGTGCTGTTATGGCAGTTCCTACCCATGATCAGCGAGATTTCGAGTATGCACAGGCTCATGATATTGAGATGATTCAGGTAATTGATGGTGCAGATGTATCAGAGCATGCATTTGAGAAGCACGATTACCTTGGAAAGGGCTGCAAGCTCATCAACTCAGAGGAGTTTACCGGAATGGTAGTTGAGGATGCTAAGGAAGCTATTACAGCCAAGCTTGAGAAGATGGGCGTGGCAAAGAGAACTGTAAACTACAAGTTCCGTGAGTGGATTTTTGCACGTCAGAGATACTGGGGAGAGCCTGTTCCATGTGTATACAAGGAGGATGGTTCAATCTATTTCCTTCCTGATGATGAGCTTCCGCTTGTCCTTCCTGAGCTTGAGGATTACAAGGGCAAGAATGGCAAGGCACCTCTTGAGAACGCTACAGAGTGGAAGCAGTATGACAGAAACGGCGTAAAGGGTACTCGTGAGACATCCACCATGCCAGGCTCAGCAGGATCCTCATGGTATTATATGAGATATATCGATCCACACAATGATAAGGAATTTGCAAATCAGGAGCTCTTAAAGCACTGGATGCCTGTAGATCTCTATGTTGGTGGACCGGAGCATGCGGTAGGACACCTCATGTATTCAAGAATCTGGAACAGATTCCTCTTTGATCAGGGCTTATCTCCAGTAAAGGAGCCTTTTAAGAAGCTCGTACATCAGGGAATGATCCTTGGATCAAACGGTATCAAGATGGGCAAGAGATTCCCGGAGTTCGTAGTAAATCCTAGTGATGTAGTCGAGGAGTACGGCGCTGATACACTTCGTCTCTACGAGATGTTCATGGGACCACTTGAAGTTTCAAAGCCTTGGAACGACAGCAACGTACAGGGAGCAAAGAGATTCATCACACGTGTATGGAATTTCTTTACAGAGCCTGAGAATATTATCGAAGAGGATGATGGAAAGCTCACAAGAATCTATCATCAGACAGTAAAGAAGGTCACAAACGACTTCGAGGCACTTGGCTACAATACAGCTATCAGCCAGATGATGATTTTTGTCAATGAAGTATACAAGGCAGGCAGATGTCCTAGAGAGTTTGCAGAGGGGCTTATCAAGATGCTTTCTTGTGTATGTCCACATGTTGGTGAGGAAATCTGGCAGAGAATGGGACATGACGATACAATCGCATTTGAGCCATGGCCGGTATACGATGAGGCAAAGACTGTTGAGGATACAGTAGAGATTGCTGTACAGATCAACGGAAAGACTAAGGGCACTCTTGAAATCGGAAAACAGGATCCTAAGGATGAGGTTATTGCAAAAGCAAAGGATGTTATTGCAGATAAGCTTACAGGAAATATCGTAAAAGAGATTTATGTTCCGGGACGTATTGTAAACATCGTAATGAAATAAAAATCACCCGGTATTTTGCACAGCCACTAGACGGCCGGCAGAATACCGGGTGATTTTATTTTTGAGAACATGTGGTGGAAGTGATGGATCACTTCCGCGAAGCTTCTGCATACCGCGCTGGATCGCATCCTTGGAATCTTTCCAGTCGGCATCTTTATTTTTATAATCATATTTTTCGATGAACCATGCAACATCTTCATATATGCGGTTCATGTTGTCGTGCATTAGAGGGAGCACGATATCGTAAAATTCTTTGCGCTTATCACCTTTTAAATAAGTGTCAGCTCCTTCCAGAACCACTTTCAGGTGATCGAGACAAAATCCTTTTGTGTTCTTTAATTTTTCTTTTAGTTCAGGATCCTTTTCATACATAGTGAAGAAGGTCTTCATGTATGCATTAAAGGTCTTGTTTACGCTGTCACATATAAAGCAGGTTGATTCACGCTTGTTAATCCAGTCCACGATGGAATTGGAGGAGGCGTTTGCTTTTTTGAAAAGACCGCTCTTTTGCACTGAATCAGGCTTAAAGTTCTTAAATTCTTTGTCCATCTCCTCAATATGGCGCATGTACATGGTTTTTAGTATCCAGGCGTTTCCGAGTGAATTGCCATAGTCAAACATTTTTTTGAAATGTGCACGGCAGAAGCCTCCTTATCGGTCATATCGCGTATGTCAGCCTCCATGTAAGAGGCACCATGACCAAGTACAAAATCCATGACGTGATCCTCGGTGCGTTTTTCTATATAGCAGAAGGGGCATTCACCGGCATTGTCAAAGGCGTCTGATATGGGGATAGTGTGTATTTGTTCTTTCAAGGTAATACCTCCGGGGTCATATTTTGTTATTTAAAAATCCTCTGGTGTGTAGCTCTCATAAAACTTGATAAAGGTCTGTAAAGAGGTGGAAAGCTTTGAAGACTCCTTGTAAGCAAAGCCAACCTCACGCTTGTGGATTGGTATGCCGAGAGGAATTTCAATCAGGGTACCGTCAGCAAGCTCTTTTGAAACTATGCTTTTTATGACGCATGCCACACCTACGCCTATTTTGGCAAAGTCGATGAGCAGGTCCATATTTGATATATCTATAGAGTCCTTTACGTGTATCTGGTTCTCCTGCAGATAATCATCAATATATTTACGTGTCATATTGCCTTTATCGAGAAGCATGAGAGTAGAGTTTTGCAAAATCTCGCTCTTTTTGACACACGGGCGCTTAAGTTGCGCAGATAGTCCTTTGTAGTGACAAATATATCCTCGATGTTGTCCAGATAATAGAAATTGAAAGTCTTAAGGGATGCTGGTTTTCCTATCAGACCTATATCTATTTTGTCATCATCGAGGAGCTTTAAGGTCTCATTGGTGGACTGACATTCGATTGAGATGCTTATATGAGGATTTCTGTGTATGAATTCCTTGAGATATGGCAAAAGCATATATTTGCAGAGTGTTGAGCTGACACCAATCTTAAGCTGGCCGACACCGAGCTCTATTGAGCGCTTCAGCTTTTCCTCCCCCTCATTTAATGCCTCAAAGGCCTCGCTTACATGATCATAAAGAAGCCTGCCTCATCGGTCAAGACGACACCTCTGGAGCTTCTGGAAAAAAGCTTGCATTCCAGTCCGTCCTCAAGCTTTTGAATTGACTTGCTGATGGCAGGCTGGCTGATATAGAGCTCCTTGGCTGCCTTTGATATATTGCCGGCATTGGCGACAGTATAGAAAATCCAGTAAGATGAGAGATTCTGGTTCATTTGTACCTCCTGTGGTTTGTACTTTTAATGGGCTGTAATCGTTGCTTGTCACAAAAAGGTGTGAACATCAACAAATCTGTGTTTATTATACCATGAGATTTAGTTATGGTAAATATGTTTATTATGTATTTTTATTATGGAAAATCATATGTTATGATGTCTTAAGTAAACTTGATTCAGATACAATCATAATACAATATTTTTATATGCTAGGAGGAATATAAGCATGGGAATGACAATGACACAGAAGATTCTTGCTGCACACGCAGGCCTTGACTCTGTTAGTGCAGGACAGCTCATTGAGGCTGATTTAGATCTTGTGCTTGGAAACGACATTACCTCACCTGTAGCGATTCATGAGATCGACAAGATGAAGGTAGAGGGAGTGTTTAATAAAGATAAAATCGCACTCGTTATGGATCACTTTGCACCAAACAAGGACATCAAGTCAGCAGAACACTGTAAATGTGTTCGCGAGTTTGCTTGCAAAAACGAGATTACAAATTACTTTGATGTAGGAAAAATGGGCATTGAGCATGCACTTTTACCTGAGCAGGGACTGACTGTAGCAGGTGATGTGATTATAGGAGCTGATTCTCATACATGTACATATGGAGCTTTAGGAGCATTCTCTACAGGTGTGGGAAGCACTGATATGGCAGCAGGAATGGCTACAGGCAAGGCATGGTTTAAGGTGCCTTCTGCCATCAAGTTCAATATTGTCGGAAAACCGGCTGAGTGGATCAGTGGTAAGGATGTTATTCTTCATATCATCGGTATGATTGGTGTGGACGGCGCACTTTATAAGTCAATGGAGTTTGTCGGAGAGGGACTTAAATATCTTTCTATGGACGACAGATTTACTATCGCCAATATGGCAATTGAGGCCGGCGGCAAGAATGGTATCTTCCCTGTAGATGATCTCACAAGAGAGTACATGAAGGAGCATTCAAAGCGTCCGTTCACAGAGTATGAGGCTGATAGTGATGCAGAGTATGATGAGGAGTATACAATCGACCTTAGCACACTTAAGTCTACAGTTTCATTCCCACATCTGCCTGACAATACGCGTACCATCGATGAGGTGGGTGATGTAAAGATTGACCAGGTAGTAATCGGCTCATGTACTAACGGTCGTATGGATGATCTGCGTATTGCAGCAAAGATTCTTGAGGGTAAAAAGGTTGCGGATGGTATCAGGGTTATCGTGATTCCTGCAACACAAAAGATTTATCTTCAGGCTATGGAAGAGGGCCTTCTTAAGACATTTATCGAGGCGGGTGCCATTGTGAGCACACCTACCTGCGGACATGTCTTGGCGGATACATGGGAGTGCTCGCTGAGGGCGAGAGATGCGTATCTACCACAAACCGTAACTTTGTCGGACGTATGGGTCATGTGGATTCTGAGGTTTATCTGGCAAGCCCTGCTGTTGCAGCTGCAAGTGCCATTACAGGTAAGATTTCAGGACCAAAGGATGTTATGTAAAGATTGGAGGAAGCACAATGAAAGCAGCACACGGTCGTGTATTTAAATATGGAGACAATGTCGATACAGATGTAATCATTCCCGCAAGATATCTGAATTCTTCTGATCCTAAGGAGCTTGCAACACACTGCATGGAGGATATCGACAAGGATTTTGTAAATAATGTAAAGGCCGGGGATATCATGGTAGCCAACAAGAACTTCGGCTGTGGTTCATCAAGAGAGCATGCACCGATTGCCATCAAGGCTGCCGGCGTAAGCTGTGTTATCGCAGAGACATTTGCAAGAATTTTCTACAGAAATGCAATCAATATAGGTCTTCCTATTATTGAGTGCCCTGAGGCAGCAAAGGCAATAAATGCCGGTGATGAGGTGACTGTAGACTTTGATTCCGGTATCATCACAGATGAGACAACAGGAGAGAAGTTTAAGGGACAGGCCTTCCCACCGTTCATGCAGAAGATTATCGACTGCGAGGGACTTGTAAACTATATAAATCAGAAGTAATTATAAAAATTCCCGAGGTTATATAACCGCGGGAGTTTTTAGTACAATATTAAAAGTAATGTTGTTTACAAATAAATTGTAGCATTTTTGTTATTGATTTGATATATGAAATTTATTATACTATAAATGATAATAATTGTCTGCATATAGAGATGCTGCAATATGGATTTAGATAAGATAAAAAGAGAAATGAGGTAAAAAATGGATTTATTATATTCAAGCACAAGAAACAGTGAAAAGAAAATAACAGCTTCACAGGCTATCCTTAAGGGCCTTGCCGATGACGGAGGATTATTTGTACCTGAGAGCATTCCGGCACTTGATGTTTCTATTGAGGAGCTTTCTAAGATGTCATACCAGCAGGTAGCATATGAGGTTATGAAGCTTTTCCTTACGGATTTCACAGAGGAAGAGCTTAAAAATTGTATCAACAGGGCATACGACAGCAAGTTTGATACGACTGAGATTGCACCGCTTAAGTTTGCTGACGGGGCTTACTACCTTGAGCTGTTCCATGGCTCTACAATAGCCTTCAAGGATATGGCATTATCCATTCTGCCTCATTTACTTATCACATCTGCAAAGAAAAACAATGTTAAAAACGAGATTGTCATCCTGACAGCCACATCAGGAGACACAGGAAAGGCAGCTATGGCAGGCTTTGCTGATGTTGAGGGTACACAGATTATCGTTTTCTATCCAAAGAATGGTGTCAGCCCGATTCAGGAGAAGCAGATGCTTACACAAAAGGGTGCCAATACTCATGTAGTGGGTATTCACGGCAACTTTGACCAGGCACAGTCAGCAGTAAAGGCTATGTTCAATGATAAGGCTCTTGCAGAGACGATGGATGCCGCAGGCTATCAGTCTCATCTGCCAACTCAATCAATATAGGTCGTCTTGTACCACAGATTGTGTACTATGTATATGCTTACTCAAAGCTTTTGCACAGGGAGCTGTCGCAAAGGATGAGAAGATAAATATCGTTGTTCCTACGGGAAATTTTGGAAATATACTTGCAGCATTTTATGCAAAGAACATGGGACTTCCTGTTGCAAAGCTTATCTGCGCCTCAAACGAGAATAAGGTGCTTTATGATTTCTTCACAACAGGAGAGTATGATAAAAACAGAGAGTTTATCCTCACAAATTCACCATCCATGGATATTCTCATCTCTTCAAACCTTGAGAGACTCATTTACCGTATCGCAGGAAATGATGCAAATAAGAATGCTCAGCTTATGGCTTCGCTTGCTAAGGATGGCAAATATACTGTAACACCTGAGATGAAGGAAAAGCTTTCTGACTTCTATGGAAATTACACAAGTGAGAAGGAAACCGCTGAGGTTATCAAAAAGCTTTACGAGGATACAGGATACATTATTGATACTCATACAGCAGTTGCAGCAGGTGTATATGACAAGTATAAGGAGGCTACAGGTGATACAGCCACAAAGACTGTTATCGCATCTACAGCAAGTCCATTCAAATTCACAAGAAGTGTGATGGATGCAATTGATCCTAAGTACGATTCAATGACAGACTTTGAGCTTGTCGATGAGCTTTCAAAGCTTGGCAACGTTAAGGTACCAAATGCCATCGAGGAAATCAGGGATGCAAAGATTCTTCACAACACAGTATGTGATGTGGATCAGATGGAAAACACTGTTAAGAAAATGCTCAGGTGTGCAGTAATAATATAATGTTACCTTTTGCCCATTTAATCATATAATTGTAATTTGTTTGATATATAATTATGTATAGCGCAACATAAAAGAACATCTGCTGTTTGCAGATGTTCTTTTTGTGCTCTGATCATAGAGTGAATAATTATCAGATTACTGAAATAATCATGTATACTCTTTACTACATTAATAAAAGAAATTCAAGAAATAGGTGGGACTTATTTACTATTTATTTTTTCCTTACATGAGGTTATACTAGTTTTGATGATTTTACATATTTTTTTGTATAAATAAAATGATATGAGGGTAAAAAGGTATTTTGACCCTTTAATCATAAAATCCGTGGTAACTATTTAGGAATAATAAATAAAGATACAGGAGAAAGAAGCATGAACTATTTTATTATAATAGATGCAGTCACGCTGATACTAGGAATTTACATAATATTTGTGTCACTACGAATGAAGAAAAGCGGCAAGATTGAAAGTACCTTTGTGGCTGAGGATGAGATGAAAAGATAAAGGATACGGCCGGATATATAGCTTATATTTATCCAAAGTCGCTTGTATTCGGCATTGTGATTTTTGTTATCAGTATAGTTGCGATAGTTTCGGATTGCCTCAAAAAAATACCGTATTGGTCATATGTGGAGATGATTATATTCGTCGCAGTAATTATCTGGTTTTCAAATATGTTACGAAATGCCAGAGAAAAATTTGTTAAATTCTAACATGAATTTTGCATTGCAACATGAGACATAATAAAGTATAATGAATTTACAAAGATACCTGAGATGTTCGACAACCCTGTGTATTTAGAACCTACATTTACTTTAAACGGGATTCCTATATGAGCTGTTGGATGTCAGGCCGTCATTATGCAGCGGAAGGCAGAAGGCAGACTGCGGTTACCCACTAGCAAGAGCGCTAGGAGTCTAAATTACAGGGCCGGCATTTTGGGTTCTTACAAAAGAATAATAATGTACAAAAGAACTCCGGACGTACAAAAGCTTTATGAGATACAAAAGATTTTTAAAGCACAAAGGATTCTTAGGTACAGATGATAAAGGGAGCTGTTTTTGCAGCTCCCATTTTTGAGCAGTAACCACTATTTGGGTGTTAAGGAGAACAGAAATTTGGCAAATAGAAGACGAAGACGGCAAAAGCCGAATCAGATGGTCTGGATAATGCTTGCGATAACCATGGTATGCGTGGTTATTGTTTTTGCAATTGTTATGGTACAAAAGGAAAAAGGGACACTTGTAAAACAGGCGAGGGCTGTGACGAAGGATATGGTGTATGAGAATGCATATATTGTGTCAAATGACGATGGAAGGCTGATTTTCATATGTGATGGAGATCTATACAGGGCAAAGGGTACCATGGAAGAGAACTTTACAGGTGTCTGTGATATTGAAATCAGTGGCTCTAAGGTCAAAAAGATACAGATAAAGCCGGATGATATATCAGGTGTGATGCTGTCGTACGGAGACGGTACCATGCAGATTGCAGGGCAGGGTGACATTCCAATGCAGTCAGACAAGCTGCCGGTGTATGATGAGACAGGCACTTCACCTAAGGAAATAGCGGTTTCTGACCTGATAATCGGAAGTGAAACACTTTCTTACATACTTGATTCCGGCAGGATATGTGCCATCGTCAGAAGACAGGTACCTGACCTTACATACATAAGAGTGCTTATAAAAAACGATGGAAAGGATGCATTTCCAACAATTGCGGCAGCTGCCGCAGCTAACATTTATGTGGATGATGCTGACTGTGGAGCAATGCTATTGACGATGTGGGTGCATATATGGCAAATGCGCAAAAAAGCCGGATAAAGGTGAGCTCAGCGGACAATTATGTCAGCATAAACGGTAAGAGCTATCCGGGCTCATTTGAGTTTATCGGGACAGAGGAAGGTATTGTGGCGGTGAATACAGTCGATGTGGAGACATATGTGCGCTATGTGCTGCCGTCGGAGATGCCGTCTACATTTGATGCAGAGGCGCTTAAGGCTCAGGCTGTTTGCGCAAGAACCTTTGTATATTCACAGATGAAAAATACACAGTATGCGCTATACGGAGCAAATATTGACAATACCACGGCTTTTCAGGTCTATAACGCTTCAGAAACAAAGCAGTCGACCGATGAGGCTGTAAAAGCTACGGCAGGGCAGGTTGTCTCATGCGGAAGGAGCTTAATAACGTGTTATTATTTTTCTACGTCTGCCGGAAAAACCGAGGATATGGAGGTATGGTCTTCGAGTACACCGGATTTCATACACAAGGTGGAGTCGGTGGATGACAATTCGCCATACTACAGATGGTCCTCGGAACTCGATTTATCGGCATACAATGATCCTCAGTATGGCACAGCAACAGGTATTTCTGTCGATAAGACGTCGGATGCTGGTTATGTACTTTCGCTCACAATAAATTACGGAAACAAATCGCAGACCATTACGGCGGAGAATGATATAAGAAAGGCGTTAGGCATTATCAGAAAAAAGTTACATTAAACGATGGCTCTGTGAGGGAGAATATGTCGATGATACCAAGCGCCTGCTTTAGTGTGAGTGCCGGTGCAAATGGTCACTATACACTGTCCGGCGGAGGCTTCGGCCATGGAATAGGCTTTAGCCAGTATGGGGCAGACAAGCTGGCAAAGGCAGGAAGCAGCTATAAGGATATAATCGGATATTATTATAAGGATGTGACTGTGGTGGATATAAGCAGTGTACGTAGTGAGCAGTGATATGCCTACAAAAAATTGATAGCATGGATAGTAGAAATGTGGTAATATCGAAGTGCTTAGATACATGACTATGTGTGTGATAGTAAGATACATTGTAATTATTTCGTAAGAAAACAAGAGGATTTGATGATGAATTTACCGATAGAGTTTGAAAAAAAGATGAAGGCCTTTCTGGGCAATGAGTGGGATGATTTCTTATACAGCTATGACAATAACAGATTTCAGGCACTCAGATTTAATACATTAAAGGTACAAAGCCAAGAAGAAAGAATGCGGATATTGAAGGTACTTGGAATTTCTTCAGATAAAAGGGTTTCGTGGGCAAATGAGGCATATTACTTTGATGAGAATGTGCGTCCGGGAAAGCATCCGTATCATGAGATGGGGCTTTACTACATACAGGAGCCAAGTGCCATGTCGGCGGCTGCACTTTTAGCTCCAAAGCCGGGTATGAGAGTGCTTGACCTGTGTGCGGCACCCGGTGGAAAGAGCACACAGCTTGCCACATATTTAGGAGACAGCGGACTTTTGGTATCAAATGAGATTAACACACAAAGAAGCCGGATTTTGTCGCAGAATATAGAGCGTATGGGAATTAAAAATGCGATTGTGACAAATGAGGACAGCTTTGTGCTTGCTTCACATTTCCCGGGCTTTTTTAATGCTATACAGGTTGATGCACCTGCTCGGGAGAGGGAATGTTTCGAAAGCTGCCTGAGGCAATAGAGCAGTGGAGCATGGAAATGTGGCAATCTGTGCGGCAAGGCAGAAGGAAATACTGGACAATGCTGCGGTGATGGCTTA
>ENA-OQJH01000404-OQJH01000404.1-human-gut-metagenome-genome-assembly--contig:-NODE-404-length-24461-cov-2.149133_pt1 | contig 24461 bp, 29 predicted proteins | sample MGYA00242597_ERZ504763 | MGnify/ENA primary metagenome ERZ504763 (study PRJEB26092, sample SAMD00036359) | human gut metagenome | host: Homo sapiens | study: EMG produced TPA metagenomics assembly of...
CTATCTTTGAAAAGATTCCAAGCAGACCGATAAAGAAATAAGTTCAGCTTGCTAATAGTATAATTCAGCCCGTCAATATATTCAAATCGAATTATATCGACGGGCTGAATATCCCTTTAATCAGGGTGAAACCTTACCGTTTACTCTCAATATATTCAATCTCTTTTCTAATCCACATATCTTCTCCTGCAGCTATATCTTCTACAGTCTGTTCCACCGGAATATCAATAGTCACTCCATCCCGTTGATTCAATTTCCATTCAGGATAGAATGCTCCCGCCATTGTATAGGTGAATTTAATTCCCCGAGGCAAATATAAATATCCGACATGACCGTTCGCACCGGCAGTTTGCGTACCGATAACCGCACTTTTGGTGCCACTCTATAAGCGACAGACATTAGCTCTCCAAAACTCTGAGTCATCTCACTTACAAGAATAGCAATCTTACCTTTGAAATAATCAGGATTTTCTTTAAAACCAATTTTCCCAATTATATCAAGACCAAAGTTACCCGGAAATTTCTTCGAATTAATGGAATACCACATAAATGTAGTCGGTTGAGGATAAAGATATTTTCCAAGTACTTCCATAATGTCCCATCTCGATACTTACGCATATCCAATATAATTCCTTTAGCATTCAAATTTGTTTTCATCATCTGATCCAGTTCCGGAAGCCCCATTATACCTGCATCTACATAAAGAATCTTTCTGGCATCCAGTCCGTAATCTGACGGACTCTTTCGGCCTTTAAAAGATGCTCTTTCAAAAGACTGCATGGGTATTGTATATTCATGAGACTGCCCTTGATTCTCCACCGTGACTTTCATTTCATTCTCCGATGTAACAAATAGTCTGAATGAGACATTCCTCAGTAAACCATGCTCATTTGAAGAAGGCAATATAGAACGGTAATTGTCGATTATTTCCGAAATCGGTTTATCATTTACAGCCAGTATGACCGATCCCCGCTCAATCTGTTTTAATGCAGTCGATTCTACTACAAGCTTACCGTCGTTGTCTGAGTCAATCCCAATGGAAGACCATACAATCGGGGAGCATGATTCGGAAATTCAAGCCCTCCATGTGAATCATTGATTTCAGCAGCCAGTTTTCGTATAGAATGGTCCAAATCTTTTTCCGAAGAGGCATTGATAAATTCAGGCAGATATTGCGCCAGCAGAGTACTCCATCTATGGTCTGTAAGGTTGGCGTAAGGATATCCATGTTCGATGGCATTCCACAATCTATAAACCGTAAGAATACGATATCCCTGATCTTCCCAGTCGATTGAAGGATAAGGTTTGTCTCTGGCAAATTCCACCTCCTCCTTTCCGGTTAATATCGGAAGATAGTAGTTCAATACACTATTACGTTTGGCATTCTTGATTCTCACTAGTTTTTCAGACAGTTTCTTATCGAAGACATTCGGATCTTCCAGCCAGCCAAGCTGTGCAAAACGATGATATTGGGCCGAATCTCCGATTACATACTCCTCGGTTTCCGTGATTTTACCGTACTTATCTATCCATTTGTTTAACAGTGAGTTCCTTTCCTTTTTGCTCTTCACAGCTGCTATCCCGGGCATCACTCTGAACAATTCAAAATCCCAGTTATACTTTCCAACCACAACCTGCGGATGAAAATACTTAAGGAATCCCCAAACCTTGCCCAAAACCACCAAATTTTCCAATGTTTGCCCGTCAACGTCTCCAAGTGATATTCCTGAATTTCCTGCGAACTCCAGATCCTTGTCTACTTCAACATCCGGATTCTTGATTAAATCAAGTGACTGTCCATCTATCAGCACCTGGCAGTCGTTCACCCAAAGCCTGGCCTCCCCGTCACAGAGTATTCGAAAGAAAAATTTCTTGGAACGTGTAAACGGCATTTCCACATAAAAGTCTTTCCAGTCCTGACTGCCGTTACATTCAAAATCAATAGCCTTCTCGTCTATTCTTTGAAGGTGAGTGTCCAGTTTAATTGCGAAACTCACTTTGGCATTATTTGCCTGCTGATATTTGTATTTGCCTTTAAACACAATCGTCTTACCTGTAATATCGCGGTTATTCATGCCGAAATAAGCTTCTGTTTTCTTTCCCCGTACAGACGGAATCAACAATGACGACTGATTATTAAAGAGCACTTCTTCATCTACCCGAATATCTTGATTTTCACTATACCAAGCCATCTTAGGCATTTCCCGCATTGGATCAAAGGAAATAATACGCGTACCGGTAAAAGTAAGAAGTCCCTTTTACTTTGATCAGACTGCGCATATAAGTTAAAAGCAACCAACGCGAACACTAATAAGCCAACTAATCTGTTTTTCATATGTATCATAGTTTTGTTGTCAATTCAAATATTTACAGGTTTGTACTCTGGACACACCAAAGGTCAGAAAAAAGAAACACTACCAGAGAAAATATCTGTTCATAATTTAGCAATATCTGTTTATTTCAACCCTAAACACATGTTTTAGCGAAAAATTCGATATACTCAACAAGAAAACAGAGACAGCTTCATACGTTTCGGACGTAATCTCTATTTTATAATTCAAACATAATATCATCTTATCTATTATGAGTATCTTTGCACTCCGAATATATACTTAACTATGAATAAAGTCAACGGTTTCCTGTACGGTCTGCTTTCGTCGGCCTCTTTTGGGCTTATCCCCCTATTCACCATTCCTGCCATGCAGGCGGGCATGCAATTCGAATCGATACTCTTCTATCGCTTCCTGTTTGCGTGTATGGCATTAGGCGGGATTCTACTGATCAACGGGCAATCCTTTCGAATCAGCAGACGGGACATTCCTTCCCTGCTCCTGCTTGCGATACTTTATCTGATGTCTGCCGTCTTCCTGTTCTGGGGATATAAGTTTATGGCAAGCGGTGTAGCCACCACCATTCACTTCATGTATCCGGTACTGACTACCCTGGTCATGATGCTATTCTTCAAAGAAAAAAGTCCGGTTGCGGATAGCCGCCATCGCCTCTGCCGTGATAGGTGTCTACTTCTTATCCGGTGGAAATACAGAGACAGGAAGTTTCTCATTTTTCGGCCTTTTCATCGTTCTTTTATCAGCATTGGGATATGCACTGTACCTTGTCACAATGAGCCAGTTAAAGATCGGCCGGATGAAAGGATTACTGCTCACTTTCTATGTCTTTCTTTTCGGAGGAATCTTTCTCTTTATCGGAACCAGCAGTATCAGCCATCTTCAGCCTATCAGAGAATGGCATACTGCCGGAAATCTAATCTTGCTGGCATTAATCCCGACCGTCGTTTCCAATCTTGCACTGGTCAGAGCAGTAAAAAGCATCGGCTCCACACTCACCTCTGTATTGGGAGCTATGGAGCCGGTAACTGCCGTATGTGTAGGCATCTTCCTCTTTGGAGAAGCATTCACCACAAGTATTGGCGTAGGCATTGCACTGATTATCGTTGCTGTAATGGTAATTATACTGAAACGATAAGAGCAGCCTTCCTATAAAATTGTTTTTCCGTTTCAGCGGGTTAATTTCAGTTCCTCGATAAGGTTAGCAGCCTTTCCATACTTTTCCATAATGAAAAGCATGTAGCGCACATCTACTCCGATACAACGCTGCAAATCCGGTTCAAAGACAATGTCACTGCTCATCGCTTCCCAATTGCCGTCAAAAGCAAGGCCAAGCAATTCCCCTTTCGCATTGAACATGGCACTGCCGGAATTTCCTCCCGTAATATCATTATTCGAGATAAAACAAACGTTCATATCTCCCTTTTCATCGGCATATCTGCCGAAATCACCGGAAGAGAGTAAAGCCAGAAGATCCGGTTGAACTGCAAAGTCTATATCGCCTGCATGTTCCTTTACTTTCTCGAAAATGCCTTTTACCGTCGTATAATAACTGAAGGTAGCCCCGTCAAAAGGAGAATATCCACAGACTGTACCAAACTAAGGCGCATGGTGGAATTGGCATCAGGATAGAAGTTACGGTCGGCATACATACGACGCATAGCGGCATTGAACAGGCGTTCATCCTGCTCTATCTGTCGGAAGCCTCTGAGACGCTCTGATTCATCTCATAGTATTCACTATTAGGTCGAGGCTTAAAGAAATGGCAGGGTCCTCGATGAGATTATAGGTCGTGTCACGTTCAAGGAAGCGCTTCAGACCCTTCGGAGAAGTGATTTGAGAGGTAGCATACAAAGAGTCTACATAAGTCTGGACATTTCCGTTATACAAGGTGTCTATTTGCAGATACATCGCCGGAAGGTATTTCTTATCCACTTTGGACCGGTATTCTTTGAGCATGGCCGCAAATACTTCCTTATCAATAGACAGATTCAGGTTATCGTATTTCTCCAGTAACTTTTTCATGCGGGTAACGACCAACTTCTCTTCGGCCTCAAAATCGAAATTCAGTATTTCGAGTGCCAATTGAACCAATTCGGGACCATTAATGAACGACTCCCCGAAATAAGCAAGGGTACGGTTTGTTTCCCTACGATTATTATAATTCAGTTCCAGAGAAGAGAACAGACGAATCAGTTTCTCCCTTTCTTCCGGATGAGACTGAATCCAGTCCCGGAGGCTGCTTCTGCTGCGCGCTTCTTTTCCAGCACTTTCAGGTGCCGGATGGCTTTATTCATTCCTATGCTGTTTTTCCAGTAGTTGGAACTTCATCGTATTTAGAAGCATACTTGATACGGATATCCGGATGGCGATCCATTTCCCGCTTCCAAATAGCCTGTTTTACCCCGCGCACATCGATCATGGCCTGATTAATGCCGTTCATCATTTCTTCGATCCCATACGAAGAGAGATAGCGCTCCGTACTGCCCGGATAGCCGAGAGTCATACAGAAAGAGCCTTCCTTGTATCCATCCAACGAAATAGGAGCTACGTATTCCGGATGATAAGGGACGTTTTCTGGCGAATAATCCGCCGGTCCGTTCTGTTTGTTGGCATAAATACGGAAAACGCTGAAGTCACCTGTATGGCGAGGCACATCCAGTTGTCCGTGTCCCACCCGAACTTGCCGACTGAAGAAGGAGGAGCAAAAACCAGCCGGACATCATTATAATCGCGGTAGACAGAAAGCCAGAACTCGTTTCCGGCGTAATACGCATCGACAATTCCCGTCAACGTAGAGTCCTTCTCTGATACTTCCATGCCGATTACATTCATGACAGAGTCGACAACTACGCGACGTTCGCTTTCCGTATGAGCATGTTTGGCAGCCGAGAGCACACGCTTGGTCACATCCTCCGTACGAAGAAGGAAACGGACATATAATTCGGGATTCGGCAGTTCTTCACCAAGATTGCGGGCTACAAAACCATCCTTCAGATAATCATGTTCTACGGAAGAATGCTGCTGGATACTGCTGAAACCACAGTGATGATTGGTAAATACCAGACCATCTTCGGAAACCACCACTCCCGAACAAAATCCACCGAAACTGACAACGGCATTTGCCAAAGCCGGCTTCTTCGGATTATACAGTTTATTTACAGGCATCTGCAAACCGAGTTCCTTCATCACCCGTTCCGCCTGTTTGTTCTTGCGAAGGTTCCCCAATAGCCACATTCCCTCGTCAGCAAATGCCTGTGACAGGCAAAGGGAGAGGAGAATCATTGCGGTTAGTCTGAGTTTCATGCTATTATTTTTAGATTTATATATTCTATGATCAATCCGGGAGCCATTATTCGGTAATGAGCCTCAACTTCTTCGCTCCCACCGTGCTTTCAGCCATGCGCTGATTTTCTCCTTCTCGCAACTGACGGATGTTTGCCAAATTTCAAAACAGCCAGTGTCACCGTATCCGTTTTCATCGAGTCTACCCGTGTTTCCAGCGAGTGAGCGATAGAAAGCGAAGTGATGGAAGGATAAAGCACCTTCAATTCGGGCACCAGAGTACGCCCCATCGTATCGTACTCTTTATATTGAGCGAGGTTTTCTTCCAGTCGGGTTATCTTTTTCTGCTGTTCCTGCAGGCGTTGTTCGCTGTTTTTATAAAAGTCCTCCATCACCATGGCACGAATGGAAGAGACATCTACCGCCTCATTATTCATCCCTTGCAGTACGGTCAGCTTTGTTTCTTCCAGCTTGTATTCTTTCAGTTTGCTACGGGCAATGGATATCGAAGCATCCGGAACTTCGGGACCGATCAGAACCACGCGGATGTCTTTATGCTCATAACTGATCTTCTTATCAAGTACCTGCGTATTCTCAAAGTTCAACTGCTCATTGATAAACCGATTGGCTGCCGTCTCATAAAAGTACTTTAATGATGCCGAACGTCAGATAAACAGCCGGCACATCGTCAGCACAACAATCAGAATGATGTATTTACGCACCATCTTCTCGCGTGCCTTATCCACAAATTCCTTACGCTGGAAGTGCATCACCCGCACACCGATGAAGGTAGCCAGACTGATAAATACGGAGTTGATAAAGTAGAGGTAGAATGCACCCAGAAAGTAAACCAGATTGCCCGATGCCAGACCATAACCTGCCGTACAAAGGGGAGGCATCAACGCCGTAGCAATGGCAACTCCCGGAATCACATTTCCCTTCTCTTTGGTAGACAGGCGACAACTCCCGCCAAACCACCGAAAGTGCGATGAATACGTCATAAATCGTAGGCGAAGTACGCGCCAACAGCTCCGATTGTGCTTCGGCAATAGGAGTGAAAAGAAAGAAGATGGTTGCCGTCGTCACACTGAAAGCAGTCGTGATGAGGAAGCTCTTCAAAGAACGTTTCATCAGTTCGAAATCATTCAAACCGACAGAAAGCCCGACACCCATGATAGGTCCCATCAACGGTGAAATCAACATGGCACCGATAATCACTGCCGTAGAGTTGACATTTAAGCCCAGTGAAGCCATAAAGATGGCAAAAATAAGAATCCACAAATTGGCTCCTTTGAATTCTACTCCTTTTCGGATAGAGTCAACGGTTTCCATTTCATTGTCTTTATCCTTTTCAAGTCCAGGTATTCACCCAAGAACGACTTGATCGCAAACTTATTCCGTTCATCTGTCTTCATAGTCATTTCTTTTTTATAATCCGGTTAATAACAGGAATCTGACTCAGAGGCAGGTCCCGTTTGATAATATAAGCAATAAATAGTAGCAGAAGGACTGTGCGGAATGCAAGAAGCAAGACTGTATTATGAATCGGTATCCATTCACCAATCAGATACAGAATAATAGCTAAGCCTACATAACAACCTATTCCACGCAAATCATAAGCAATAGGATATTTCTTCTGACCGACAAAATAAGAAAGCAACATAGCTATGGCATATCCGGTAAAACCCGCCCATGCGCAAGCTACATACCCATATACAGGAATCAGGAAGATATTCATCAGAACAACAGTCAGACAGGCTATAATGGAGAAATATGCCCCCCATCTGGTGTCATCCGTCAGTTTATACCAAAACGAGAGATTAAAATAAATCCCCATAAACATCTCCGCAATCATCACGATGGGAACTACCCTGAGTCCCTCCCAATAGTCTTCTGCTATGATATAACGTAAAATGTCCAGATAAAACATGACTGCCAGGAATGCCAGCAGCGTAAAGATGATAAAGAACTTCATTGCCTGCGCATAGATTCGTTTATTATCCTTATCCTTACTTTTGCCAAAGACAAAAGGCTCGTATGCGAAGCGAAAAGCCTGCGTGATCATTGCCATTATCATGGCTATTTTAGTAGCTGCACTGTAAATACCCAACTGTACATCCGCTTCCACCTTATCGGGGTAGACAAAAGGAAAAATAATCTTGTCTCCAACCTGATTCACAATGCCTGCCACCCCTAATATCAGAATAGGGAATGAATAATATAACATCCGCTTCATCAGCAAACGGTCAGGACAATAGCGGAATTCACGGAATTCAGGTATCAGCCCGAGCATTACAACAAAAGAACAGATCAGATTAATAAGAAAGGCTACCCCTACGTCATCGCCTTTCATGACAACAAAATAAAGGATATTCAGCAAGATACTGACAAATATAAATAAGAGTTTCAGTCCGGCAAACTTGATAGGACGTTTCTTATAACGAAGATAAGCAAACGGAATAGCCTGAATGGCATCCATAGCCAGTACAATCAGCATCATGCCCAGATACCATGGATGTTCACTATACCCCATCAGCCCTGCAATAGGATTGAGGAAGACCAGACACAACAGCAAAAACAGGAGCGATACGCCCCCTACCATCAATAACGAAACAGAATATACCTTCTTCGGATCGTCATCTCCTTTATTGGCAAAACGGAAAAAGCCGGTTTCCATTCCGAAGGTTAGCACCACGAGCAATAACGCCACAATAGCATACATCTTGGTGATCACTCCATATCCTCCGGAAGCAGCAGGAAGTGAAAAAGTATAAATCGGTACCAGAAAATAGTTCAGAAACTTACCAATAATACTGCTGGCACCATAAATCGCAGTGTCCTTTGCCAATGACTTTAGTTCTGCCATGTTTATTTAGATCTCTTTATTATCAATGAATAATATTATTTCTTTTGTTTGAACAGCCACTCCATGAAGCCCGGATAATTGAATGCAGGATTCCAGCTGCCATGATTGCAACCGGGGAATTCGATATATTCCACCTTTGCTCCGGCAGCTTTCAGTGCTTTGTACGCTTCACGCGACCCTTCAACTGTTACCACATCATCGGCATCCCCATGAAATATACGGAACTTCACTTCTTTGGCAGCCGGCAAACGGTCCGGATTCACCGATCCGCAAATGGGAACGGCAGCCGCAAAAATCTCCGGATAACGGACCACCAATCATACGTCCCCATCGCTCCCATTGACAATCCGACAATATATATCCGTTTTTTATCGACTTCGGGCATGGCCAGATAAGTATCCAGCGATTGTTTGAGAGTCCGGTAAGAGAACTCATCTCCTGTCCTGCAGGCATATCTGCCGGAAACAGTGATTTCGGACGTTCCGTATAAGCCCAGTAGCTACCTGCCGGACATTGAGGAACAAGTACGAAAGCCGGATATTTCTCTCTGTTGACAGGATTCAGAAACATCTGTCCGCCATGCGTCAGTTGTCTTTCATTGTCATTTCCACGCTCACCGGCTCCATGCAGGAACAGGACCAGCGGATATTTCTTCCCCGCCTTCATTGACTCGGGGCGAATCATCCGGTAAGGCAAAGAATCTCCTGTGGAAGAGACAAATACGTCCTTCTCATAACCTTGTTGAGCTGATAATGACAGACTCAAAGAGAGAAATACAAGTAAGATACTCCACTGCTTCATACTCCAATCATTCAATAAAATCAGTTATCTGTTTAAACGTTCCTCAAAAAGCCTGCTGTTAATTGTCGCCAACACTCTCCATACCGACAGCCGTCAGATCAGACTATCAGTCATTAAACAAGGTTTTCTGACTGCTATAGAGGCTCCTTCCCAAATGCTTATAGGCAAGCTCCGTCACTTCACGTCCACGAGGAGTCCGTTTCATAAAACCTTCCTTGATCAGGAAAGGTTCATACACTTCCTCGATGGTGCCCGCATCTTCGCCCAAAGCGGTAGCAATGGTTGTCAGACCGACAGGACCGCCTTTAAACTTGTCTATGATGGTACAAAGTATCTTGTTGTCTATCTCATCCAAACCATACTTGTCGATATTCAACGCTTCCAGCGCAAACTGACTATTTCCGTATCGATAGAGCCGGAACCTTTCACCTGCGACAAATCGCGTACGCGACGAAGTAAGCATTGGCAATACGGGGCGTACCACGACTTCGGGATGCAATCTCCGATGCCGCCCGCACCGAACAAGGTACGTCCAGTATGGAAGCTGAACGCCGGATGATATTACTCAGAATATCATCGTCATAGTACTCTAAATGCAGATTAATACCAAAACGGGCACGAAGTGGAGCCGTCAGCAATCCGCTACGGGTGGTTGCACCGACCAGCGTAAACGGATTCAGGTCAATCTGAATGCTACGTGCCGAAGGTCCCTTATCAATCATGATATCTATCCGGTAATCCTCCATGGCCGAATAGAGATATTCCTCTACCACCGGCGATAAACGGTGAATTTCATCGATAAAGAGCACATCGTTCGGTTCGAGACTCGTCAAAACTCCTGCCAGATCGCCCGGTTTGTCGAGCACCGGACCGGAAGTTACTTTAAAGCCTACTCCCAATTCGTTAGCTATAATATTGGAAAGCGTTGTTTTACCCAATCCGGGAGGCCCGTGCAGCAGAACGTGGTCGAGTGCTTCGCCACGCAGACGTGCCGCCTTCACAAAGATGCGAAGGTTTTCCACCACCTTATCCTGCCCGCTAAAGTCTTCAAAGCTTAACGGACGGAGCGCATTTTCAAAATCCCGCTCCCGTGAAGTCAGCTGATGTTCGCGTATGTTAAAATCTTCTTGTTCCATTTTCTTCTTGAAATGTAGGAGACAAAGATAGAGAAATCCATTCATTTTCGATATAAGAAAGAATAATAAAAACCTCCGGCCATTACCCATTTCTCTTTTCCAAGAGGAATAATGAAGAATAAATCTCAAATTGATGCGATGATAAGATGTCATTCAGTCTTCTTTCGGTGACTTCATTCCCTGATAACAAGGGGATCATTTTCAATATTACCAAAGCGCAATTATTCTCAAAGGCATGAGAAAATTTCTCAATGCAATGAGAAATATTCTCATAGGCATGAGTATTTTTTTCTCACTGCGGTGAGAATTTTTTCTCATCACGGTGAGAATACTCTGAGAATATAGCAACCTGCATCTGGCTGTGTATAAACATAATAACAAGTAATTGCTTTCCGCTTTTCCCCTGCTATTTAATGACCATAAAAGCCTCTTCTTCCTAAAAATATCGTATTTACACATTCTTTTCTTAAGCAACGCATCATTCTATTGAAGAATAGAGTGAAAAAGTACACAAGCCCGGTTTCGGTCTTCTACTCTTTTGCCCGAAAACAATTAGTTTATTTAAAACGTAATAACTACTTTTGCACCATCTATATACACGCAATCGACTATGGTTCTAAATTATATCTGGATAGCATTCTTCGTTATCGCCTTCATTATCGCCCTGATAAAAGTAATTTTTCTGGGAGACACGGAGATATTTACAGCTATCATGAACTCAACTTTCGACTCTTCGAAAACCGCTTTCGAAATATCTCTGGGACTGACCGGAGTACTGGCCCTCTGGCTCGGTATCATGAAGATCGGAGAGAACAGCGGACTGATCAATGCACTCGCCCGCTTTCTGAGTCCGGTACTCTGCCGCCTGTTTCCGGACATTCCCAAAGGGCATCCGGTATTGGGTTCCATCTTCATGAATATGTCCGCCAATATGCTCGGGCTCGACAATGCCGCCACCCCATTGGGACTCAAAGCGATGAAAGAACTGCAGGAACTGAACCCGAAGAAAGATACGGCTTCCAATCCGATGATCATGTTTCTGGTTATCAATACTTCCGGCCTCATCATCATCCCGATCAGTATCATGGTATACCGTGCGCAGATGGGGGCTGCCCAGCCTACGGATGTGTTTATCCCTATCCTGCTGAGTACTTTTATCTCGACTCTGGTCGGTGTCATAGCCGTCAGTATCGCCCAGAAGATCAATCTGATCAATAAGCCTATCCTGATATTGATGGGCGTTATCTGCCTTTTCTTCTCCGGATTGATTTATCTGTTTCTGAATATTTCGCGTGAGGAAATGGGTACTTACTCTACGCTGATAGCAAATATTCTTCTGTTCGGGGTGATCATCCTGTTTATTCTGACAGGGGTCCGGAAGAAGATTAACGTATATGATTCTTTTGTAGAAGGTGCCAAAGAAGGCTTCACGACAGCCGTACGAATCATTCCATATCTGGTTGCCTTCCTTGTAGCATTGCCGTATTCCGTACTGCGGGAGCGATGGATTTCCTTGTGGGAGGCATTGGTTATGTAGTCGATCTGTGCGGAGTGGATACCAGTTTTGTGGGAGCATTGCCGACAGCGCTGATGAAGTCTCTCAGCGGTAGCGGTGCCAATGGGCTGATGATTGACACGATGAAAGAGATGGGACCGGATTCGTTTGTAGGCCGAATGAGTTGCGTAGTACGCGGAGCTTCGGACACCACTTTCTATATCCTTGCCGTTTACTTCGGCAGCGTCGGAATCAGTAAAACCCGGAATGCAGTCACCTGCGGCTTGATTGCAGACTTCTCCGGTATTATAGCCGCCATCTTAATCAGTTATTTATTTTTCTTTTAAATCATAGACTCAATTATGGCTGTAACTTATCAACCGAAGGCGTCAAGATGCCTGATATCAAAAAACGGGAAACTACAGAATGGATAAAGAATGTAGCTGCCTCTTATGGAAAAAAGACTCGGTGAAATCGCTTATATCTTCTGCTCCGATGAAAAGATTCTGGAGGTAAACCGACAATATCTGCAACACGATTATTACACGGATATCATTACCTTTGATTATTGCCAGGGTGATCGTCTGTCGGGCGACCTGTTTATCAGTCTGGATACGATACGCACCAATGCCGAACAATTCGGGGCAGCTTATGATGATGAACTACACCGGGTTATTATTCACGGTATTCTTCATCTCTGCGGTATCAATGACAAAGGTCCCGGGGAAAGGGAAATTATGGAAGAGGCGGAGAATAAGGCGTTGGCAATGCGATAGTTGGCGATGCAATAAAAGCCATTGACCGGATAAAATTAGCACCCCGCCACAATCACTGCGACGAGGTGCCCCCAAGTATCTAAGAGAGATAGTTATTGTTCCGTTAACGCTTGCTTTATTTTAAAGACAAGACTTTGATAATGTGCCCGGGTAGTAGCATCACCCGTATTTACTTTGCTTCGCAGCAAACTATAGCTATCCATTACCTTCTGATAAATAGCCGGATTCTTAACCATATCCACACTTCCGAGCGGGTTGAGTTCAAAGCCGGCTTTCGTCCAATCGACATTATCCGTAAGCAGTTGTTTCTCAACTTCATTCAAGTCTTTAAATGAGAATGGAGAAGATTTTTGTTTCAGCATTCCTCCTTCTTTCAACAACTTTTCCACATAAGTAATTTGCAGGTTACGGTCGTACATATTCAACCGGGCACCGGATATAGTTTTCTTCCACACAAAATCATAAATATCATCCATATATTCAGCAAAAGTATAAGCCTGTTTGGGATATAACTCCTCATACAAAACAAGACTGGATGTAATGTATGTGAAGAACAAACGATTCATAATGATTGACTGCAAAGTACTTGGCGAATAAGTCGGACCGGTATACTCAATCACCTTCTTGTCAAGTACATTCGGGTAGTTCCATCATAGTTTCCATAATAAACTTCAATGCCTCCTTCTGTTCAGCTTTCGGCACAAAACGGATAACAGGCTTTTCGCTGTCCCGTCTCGGCTCATCAAAATAAATTCCACCGATGGACACCATGGCATGCAGTAAGTAGCGTTGCATCTGCATAATCACTTCCTGATATGATTCCGTCAAGCGTTCATATTGATGATCATCTTCATAGGTCCATTCCGGGCAGGTTTTCATGATAAGTTTCAGATTCTTTAAGCCATATCTTCCTGCCTTCACGGCATTATCACCCAAATCCTCAGATTTACAAGAAGGATCGACCTCATTAATAAAAGGCTGCGGACCGTATTTGTACATCGGATCATTCTCTTTCTCTTTGATCCACTTGTTTAAAGTAGCTTTCTCATCTTCAGGAGATGCCGCATCAAATATAGGTTTATATCCCCATTTGATGGCAAACTTATCATATACACCCAAAAGCGGAGGAGTCAGAGCAACTCCTTTGTCTTCCGGCTGAGCTACATAATTATAGCGCGTATAGTCCATGATGGACGGAGTTGTACCATACTTCTGAGTGAAAGTGGCCGAACGGAGCGAATCTACCGGATACGAATAAGATGCACCAAAGTTATGCATCAGTCCCAGGGTATGTCCGATCTCATGCGCTGCTACATAACGTAACGAGCTTCCCATCGTCTCGTCATCAAACACAGCCTTGCGTACTTTGGGGTCAACAGTAGCAGTCTGAACAAACCGCCAGTTATGCAACAACTTAATGATATTTGAATAAAACAAGACGTCGCCCTGAATGATTTCACCCGAACGAGGATCGGCACAGGAAGGTCCCATTGAATTTTGTATCGGAGTGGTAATCATTCGGTAGCAGCTATAACGAATATCATCCGGATCAAAGTTCGGATCATCCTTCGGATAGTCTTTCGCTACAATCGCATTCTTAAATCCTATTTCCTCAAACGCAACCTGCCAGTCTTCTATTCCTTTCTTTATGTAATCTCTCCACTTGTCGGGGATAGCAGTATCAACGTAATATACAATCGGCTTCTGAGGTTCCACCAACTCACCTTGCTTATAACGTTCCAAGTCTTCTGGTTTTGGTTGCAAATCCCATCGGTTGATGTAAGTAAGTTCTTGCAAACCATCTTTCTTTTCAGTATAAAACCGCTTGCTTTCATCAAAATAACCGATACGCGAGTCTCCATAACGAGGACGCATAATTTCCTCCGGCAGCAAAATAATATTACGCGTCATGGTTACAGTGAACGGTCCTCCGTCAACAGTATAACTCATCAGCGTCTTGATGTTTATATTCAGCGGAAAACACTTCATTCCCAGAATAGTCGATTTGGAAGAAGCAAGACTTCCCTTCAGTGCTTTTCTCTTCATCAATACATCCATTATATTTTCCGAACGAAACGGGCTGAATTCGGGTACATCCGTTATGAAAAGCGAACTCATATCGATGACATATGCTGAAGAGTCCGGTGAAAGACTTTCTATCTTATATGCTTCCCAATAGGGTCTGAGAAGTTGCGCTGAAAAGCAGCATACATATTGGAAGTGGTGTCACACAAATTGCGCACCATCTTTTTGTGCATGTAGATTTTCTTTTTATCTGCCGAGAAAGTTACCAGTACCGGATTGCGTGGCATTTGTCCGGCAGCTATATCTTTATTGTTACTGGTACTCGATACTCTGGACGCAATCATAAAATCGCGTCCCATCAAGTCTTTAGGTATTTCGAAATAATACTTATCCTTAACGATGTGTACCTTAAACATGCCATCAATCGTCTTGGCTCCTTTCAGTAGTTTTTTGTATTCGGTCATACTACTCTTTGTGGAATCTTTTGCCGCCGGCTGCTCTGTTTCCGCTTTTGCTTTCTTCTTTTTTCTTTTTAAAAATCTGACTTTCGGCATTAGCAGTTACCGCTCCGGCAGTTAATGCTCCTACAAGTAATAAGGTGAAAATTTTGTTCATATCATGCTGTTTTTAAGTTCTATAGTTCCAGTTTGGACAGATCGAATCCGTTTTCAAGCATAGCTTCCCGAATCACATCATACTTCTTCTTCATTACCGGATATTTATCGCAGATTTCCTGAATCTCGCAGGAGTTTTCTCAAAGACGAAATTCATCATTGCGCAAGGTCTTCACTCTTTAAAGGAGCATAAATGGAATTAAAATCCGGCCAATCTTCATCAATATAGGAGTTCTCAGAATAAGTAATCACCCATACTTATAAAAATCGATTTCATTAGGTCCGTTCCTTTAAAACGATACCAGTTCGGGTCGTACAATTTCGGTTCAACTTCTTCACTAGCTTCATAAAAAGCATCTGAATAGTAAACAATCCTCTGACTTCCGACATATACTTTGCCCAAAAGCTGGCATTCACATCTGCTCTGATTTTCACAAACTCCTCATCGGTCATTGTTTTCAGAGAAGATGATACATTACCTAAGGCTATAAAGCTGCTACTAGCATAGCAATTCATGATGGTTGTCTCACCATAAGAGGCCATCCGGACCTCTTCAGATAACAATATAGAAAAAGGTAAATTCTTCTTTAAAAAACTATCCGAGTACAAATTCAATAATACCTTTTGCAAAAACTCAATCCCTTCATCAATAATCTCCTGCTTTTGTTCGGGAGCAGTTATTTTAATTCCGTTATTCGCTGTAAGTTGATTTATAATCAGCCTCAGTCGGATTAGTTATAATCACAGTCTGATATTTCTGATAAACTGGTATATAAAATGCTGTGTCGGATCTGACGGGTCATCTGTCAAAATGTTGTATTTATCCGGTTGCTCAGGAACGATTAACGCATCTTCATGATAACAAGAAGACATACCTGCCAACATACAAATTAATAATATAAGTTTCTTCATAATCGATCAATTATTAACAGGTTCACTATTCGGACGGTCGAATATTTCTATTTCCGTATTTCTCTCTCTTTCGCTCTTAGGAATCGGCAATACGTATCCTTTCTCTTTCAGTTCGAAGACATCCCCTGCTCCCTCGTTCTCCTTTGAACTGTAAGTATGCGTAAGAGGAGGGCAGCCATATCTGCGCAAATCAAACCAGCGGAATCCTTCAAAACGCCAGTTCTCTACGGCGTTCCTTACGTACGGTTGCTACAATTCCGTCTTCATCAACAGCTAACGGCGGAGTTCCCGGTTTCATACGATTTTCACGGAGCTCATTTAAGTCAGCAAGAGCCTTGTTCGTATTGCCAAGTTCAGCAAAAGCCTCAGCACGATTCAGATAAGCTTCCGAAATACGTAAGGCGTTGGCATAGACTGTAGCAGAATTTTTAGTCCACTTAATAGGTGTATAGACACTATACTGTTTGTTAGTAGGTCTGGTCTGGTTGCCGATTGTATTCTTGAAATAATTCGTAAGACGCAAATCATCTTCCGAATATAGCGCTAGCAAATCATCAGAAACCACCAAGTTCCCCGTATATCTGAAATCTTCTTTCATATGCGTCTCAAGTGATGTAAGTCCGTAGGATAACAAGATTTCTTTGTTAGCAAGAGAAAAGAAATAGTGATCCTTTTTTCCTGAAGTTTGTAAAGTGGCTGAGTCGCGACCTTAAAGACCGAATCACAATAAAGAATGGTCACATCATATTTCTCCTGAAAAAGAGCAATACGTGATGCCAATAGATAAGCACTCGGCAAGTTAGGACGGAAAATAGTTTTCTCACCTCCTATAGCCTTAAAACACTGGATAGCCTTATTAATGTCTTCTTCCATTTGGGCATAAACAGCTGCATTCGTGGCCCGCTTCATCATCTTATCTGATAAGCCGATTTCTTTATTGAGCGGTACACATAAGTCTTCATTTGCCGTTGCAGGATGATAAGGCTTTCCATACAAATTAGCAAGCATAAAATACGAGAAAGCCCGCATGAAATAAGCTTCACCTGCTAAATCCTGACGTTCCATATCCGTCCCGTTCATGGTATAAAGCTGGTCCAGTATGATATTAGTCATCAATATCTTATGATAATAGACTGTCCATGCAACATCCGGCGTAAGTTCATTTGAAATTCCCACTTCCGGGTTTCCCTGCCACGTATAATATGCCCAAACATATTCTCTGAAATCATTAGAAATGACTTGTGGTCTGGTTCCATAGTAACATTGGTCTTTCACATCGTCTGTCATATATTCCAGATAAGGATGAGGTATGTCTTTTTCCTGACTTCATCACTTTTTTGCGCCATCATATAGCGCACAATGATAATCAGCGAGTTACGTAAAATTATTGGGTGGTTTGGGTGGCGCAAGCGAAAAACGTGTACCTTTGCACCATGTATGTACGCAAGAAACACAATCGTTCCGGCTCTACAAGTGTGGTAGTGGTCAGTAAAGCGAGTGGAAAGTATAAAGAAATAAAATCGTTTGGCTCCTCTACATCCGAAGAGGAAATACATTCATTATGCGATAAGGCTGCTGCATGGATACGTTCATTTGGCGGTCAGCAAGAACTTGACTTTGATGACCGCAAGGGAAAGGAAGTCGAGGAGACAGAGCGTTTCCTTAGCAATATTGACAACGTGTTGATAAACGGTACTCGGCTTCTGCTTGATCAAGTCTATGACAGCATCGGCTTCAACCGGATTCCCGATGAGATTCTGCGTCATTTGGTAATCGCAAGGGTGTCGCAGCCCAGAAGCAAACTTGCCACAGTAGATTACCTGAAGTCATATTATGATGAAGATGTTGACCTCAACCACATCTATCGCTACATGGACAAGCTCTACAATACCCAGATGGAGCTTGCGCAGCAGATTAGCGTAGAGCACACCCGGAAACTGTTCGGAGGCAAGATTGGATTGATGTTCTACGACGTGACGACGCTCTACTTTGAGACAGCACAGACGGACGTATTGCGTGAACCGGGGTTTTCAAAGGATGGAAAGACGGCAGAGTCACAGGTTATACTCGGTCTGCTTGTATCAGAAGGAGGCTACCCGCTTTCATACTCTCTGTTCAACGGCAGCCAGTATGAGGGCTTCACCATGATACCAATGATAGATGACTTCAAGCAGCGTTTCAATCTGGGGAAAGATTTTGTTGTGGTGGCAGACTCAGGCTTGATGAACAAGAACAATGTCACTTTGCTGCAGGAGGCTGGCTACAACTACATACTTGGAGCCCGCATCAAGAGCGAGAGCGCAAGCGTGAAGCAATGGATTCTCTCTTTAGAGAAGGTTGATAAAGCCTGTTACGACTACAAACGTGAGAATGGGGAAAGACTTATCGTCAGTTATTCCGACAAGCGTGCAAAGAAGGATGCCTACAACCGTGACCGCGGAATTGTCCGATTGAGAAAAGCCTATAAGACCGGACGCATCACGAAGAGTCAGGTGAACAAGCGTGGCTACAACAAGTTTCTTGAAATCAGCAAGGACATAGAAGTCGTCATCAGCGAAGAGAAGATTGCAGAGGACTGCCAGTGGGACGGACTCAAGGCTACATCACCAATACAGACCTTGACGCCGAGCGTGTCATTGCCGAGTATCATGGACTCTGGGTGGTGGAACGTGCATTCCGTATTTCAAAAGGAACTCTGGAAATGCGTCCGATGTTTCATTTTACAGAACGTAGGATAGAGGCACATGTCTGCATTTGCTTCATCGCCTATAAGGTATATAAGGAACTGGAGCGACTCATTGCCATTAACAAGATTGGGATGAGTGTCGATAAGGTGCTTGAGGCAGCCAAAACTATCACGACAATCAGGGTAAGGATGCCTAAAAACGGGACTTACTTCACTAAGACACTCTTCTTGACGGAGAAGCACCTCGCAGTGAAACCACTTTTCGACATATCTGGCAACAAATCTTAATTTGGGTGGCGCATTGACGAAGTCAGGATGTCTTTTTCATTCGTTTTCATTACCTCACCGAAGAACAGTTCCTTGTAATCCTTCACCGATCTGGGTATCATCAAATCTTGTGAACTTTCTTCCAAAAAGTCACTGCACGACGATAATGTGCAGATAAACAATATGATATATAAATTGTACTTTTTCATCATCATTCATTATTAAAGAGTAATATTAAAGCGAAGTGAGTAAGAACGCTGCGGTGGTATACTTCTTGAGCCAAATCCAATCTGTTCAGGATCTCTGCCCTTCAGCGCTTTATCTTTAATGACAAATACATTACCCATATCAAAGCTGACACTTGCTCCTTTCAGATAGACAGGTTTCAACCATTCACGTTTAAAATCATAGCGAATAGACATCGAACGGCATCTGAGGAAACTGCCTGAAACTACACGGATATCACTCTTATTATACATATCCCATCCATTATCCGCAATACGATAGGTCACATCCTTATCGTTGATCTGCAAACTCTTATCCGATAAAACCGGTATAATGGTTCTGTCTTCATCACCCGGCTCTCTCCAACGATTCACAAATTCACTGGACATATTCTGATCCGGATAAGGAAGCCGCTGTCCGGAGGACTCATACAAATCATTCAAGCGCATTTTATTGCCAAAGCTGAATGAGAACAACGCATTAAATGTAATATTCTTATATTTCAAATAAGTAGAGAATCCACCGGTCAGATCGGGTTCACGTTTCCGGAAAGAACAAAAGCACGGTCATACATCTCCTGCAAAGAATGAACCACAGCATTTCCTTCTTCATCTTTCTCATTAATATCCTTAAATGTAGGAAAACCCTGATCATCCAGTTTATCAAATTTATAAGAATAGAAACTATTTATCGCATTGCCATTGCTCACTAATGTTCCTGCAATATAGTCTTGCCAAGTGATCGCTGAGTTCCCGGCATTCAACACTTTATTGTAGTTTTTACCTGTATTGAATGATAAACTCCACATCCAGTCCCGGGTCTGAATCGGAACAAAAGAAACAGCCAAATCCCAACCTTTATTCTCAACATCACCATCATTAATGGAGACACTTGACGCACCTGTAGAAGGAGCTACGTTTTTCGTAACCACCTGATCTACTCCCTTTTTGTAATATACATCAAGCGATCCATAGATTCTGTTATTCCAGAATGCCCAGTCGATTGCAATATTATACGAATTGGTTTTTTCCCACTTCAGTTTATTATTCGGCAGCTTATACAATGTTGAAATATACTCCTGTGGCATTGATTCCAATGTCCCCAAACTAGCAATCAAGTTAGGGGTCTGATCCGGATGCACGTTACCTTGTATACCGTATGAGGCACGAATTGCCAGATCATTCAAGAAATCGACGTTCTTCATAAACTTCTCATTGATAACATTCCATCGTGTAGACACTGACCATATTGGCAGAAAACGAACGCTCTTGCTCTGACCGAACTTATTAGAACCGTCAGTACGTATATTGAAGTTCAGAATATAGCGACTGTCATAAACATAAGCAGCCGTAGCATATAATGAAATCACATTATTCTTTGTATCGGTCACCACATCCGGATGACTCTTTACCAAAGCACCGTATCTTTTCCAGACTGTCGGGTCAATATCAACAAACTTTTTACCTCTTTCGGGCAAATAACCATATTGCGTAGAGCTTAATCCGTCATATTTTGAAGATCTGACTTCTTGTCCGATACTTCCGGAAACTTCATGTTTCCGAAACTTTGCATCAAAGACAGGCTATTTCTCCATGTATAAGAAGTATTACGTGTATTGGTCGTCATCAACTCTCCTCCAAACGGAAGCAGACAATATCTTTCTGCAAATTCAGAATCTTCAATGGGATTCGGCAACATCTTCCCATAGGACTTTGTCGCATAGAAGAAATATAATATGATTGTTCATCACCCAGTTTTCTTGTGTCACGTTGCTTCTGGACAGTCCTAATATAGATGAAAATCTCATCCATGAAGCAACCTTCCAATCCAGATTGACAGCTACATCTATAGCGGAATTATCATTCTTGTTTCCTGTATGATTCAGTTCGTTCATGATATTGTAAGACAATACTCCGTTACGTCCAGCCTCATTCGCATAGAAATACAACTCATTAGAAGCTGTCCGAAGTGGAATAGCCCGTGAAGTATTATAAGCATACTCATACACATCAATGGAAGTATGAGGATGTTCGGCTTTGGAAAGCGAACCGCTAACCTTTAATCCCAAATGTATATTCCGGTTAATTCTGGTATTTATTTTAGCCAGTACGTTATAGCGCTCTAACCCTTCCCCTATCGTCACACTGTTATTATTCGCATATCCCATGGACATATAATAATTACTCCGGTCATTTCCACCTGTAATGGATACCGAATGCTGATGTGTAAATGCTGTACGGAACAGCAAGTCATACCAGTCGGTATTTAATCCTTTCAGGGTCTTCACCTGGTTTAAGAATTCCTGATAGGTAATATCCTTATTCCACAGATGTTGCAATGCCCCTTCATAGCCAATATCCGAAGGTTTGTAACTTCCGAAAGATAATCCCCTCTCCTGCATTTCGATAGACATATCAATTCTGTCGGCAGAATTCATCCGAAACATTTTATCGTAAGTAGGAGGAGCTGTTATCCCCAATGTAGCGGTATACGAGATACTCGGTTTCTGGCTTTTTCCTTGCTTGGTAGTGACCACAATAACTCCATTGGCCGCTTTGATACCATAGATAGCAGTAGCACTGGCATCTTTCAGAATATCCACACGTTCAATATCTTCCGGATTGACCGAACCGATGGCATTTCCGATCAGATTTATCTTATCCGGACTGTTCAGTTCCTCTGTAGAGATATTGACAGGTTCTTCCAGAATAATTCCATCGACTACCCATACCGGTTCTCTATTTCCTGTAATAGAGGAAGATCCCCTGATTCTAATCTTAGGAGCAGCTCCCGGAGTAGATGACATATTCATCACAGCAACACCCGGCAGGCGTCCCTGCAACATTTTGTCGATAGACAGATACTCCCCACCAATCAGATCAGCTCCCTTTATAGAGGATATGGAGCTTGCCAACTTCCGTCTGTCAATCTCCTGATAACCTGTTACTACAACTTCATCGATTGACTTTACATCCGATTTCATCACGATTGTCATAGGTTTAGTACCGGCAACTTTACTTCCTGTACAATCATTCCCAAATAGGAGACAATCAGGACAGGCTCTTTCTGATGGAATAAATTAATAGAAAATTTACCTTCATTATCAGTTATCGTCGAATGTTCCGTTTTAGAGAGTTTTATATAAAGCTCCCGGCAAGCAACCCTCCCTCATCAACCACACGCCCGTAGCGTGCGGACATTCTCTTTAGGTTGCTGATATACAATGGTTACAATATTTCCTTCTATCTCATAACTGTATCCGGTATTTGCCAGCACTTTGTTCAACACCTCACTGATAGGCTGACTATTGCTCTGAATAGTGATACGAGGCATATTCTTCACTTGCTCCGTACTATAAATAAAGTTCAGGCCAGTCTGTACTTTTACAGCATCAAAAAATTCTTTAACTGTTGCAGATTTAAGATCTAAGGATACCCTCATTGCATTAGATTGCGATGCAGCCAACACCGGTGTAAACAACAAGGAAATAATACAGAGAAACATGATAATGCGTTCTCGAGCTCTCTTTTTTGCATGTCGTCCTCCTTTTTTAATAGTAGTTAATATGTTTATTTCTTTATAATTATGGTCTTCCCCTGTATTTCCATTTCCAGATGAGTCACCCGCTGTATCGCTTTCAATATGGGCTCTATTGAGCCGTAGCGATCAATATCTCCTGTAAAACGTATCTTCTTGGTATCTTCCGATTCGAATACGACATCTTTGTTGTACCAACGTGATATTACATTCATCAGACTCTCCAAAGAACAATTATCAAAAACAAAACGTCCACTGTTCCATGCGATATACGGCTCGATATCCACTACGCTAATTTGTACATCTTGCGTATCAGCCTGAAGAACCGCCAATTCCCCCGGTTTTATTTTATATTCCCCTCCCTGATTAGGAAGCACACTTACAGAACCTTTCACCAGCACTACTTCGTTATTCCAGGCACATGTGTATTTACATTGAAAGTTGTCCCGTACTGCTTGACCACTCCATTCGCCGTAATGACACGGAAAGGACGCTTGCTATCCTTGGCTACCTGAAAATAGGCCTCCCCATCCAAATAGACCGTGCGAGTGGTAGTACCAAAATGTGGTGGATATTTTAATGTCGTATTATAATTCAGATGCACTCTGGTCCCGTCTTCAAACGTCATCCAAAATTCACTGTCATCATAAGTACTCAACTTATTATTTTCTACAACAGAGACCTCTTCCGATTCGTTCACATCAGTCTCAGGGACAGACGGCTGAGCAACAGTCACTTGTTCCACCGAATCCTGTAAAGGCTTAGCAGGCACTGATTTTAAATCCATCTTCTGTCCATTTGCCAGAACCAGTGTTGCCTTTTGTTTACCCATCTTCTCCGACCGGATCATAGCAATACGAACTTCATCCGAAATCACCGGCTGAGAATCCATCAGCCGCAAGTCCAAACCATATTGCAAACCGATATCGGCAATAAGAAGATAGCCGCATACCGTCCTATTTGATCCAACGAGCAGAGCGAATAGAGAAATGCTTTTTCTGAAACCTTTCCCAAGCACGTGCTTCATCTACCTGGGCAAACTGTTTATACCTGTCAATCAAACAAGCCTCACGCATCAGACGATCATAGTTCTCTCTATTTTCTTGAGAACTATCAAGCCATGACTGCAACTGTTTTTTATCTTCTTCCGAAGCGTATCCCAGCAACTGATCATGGATAATAGAATTTATACTTCTTTTACGCTTTATCATATTATTTCAGGTTATTTATAGCAAAGACGACTAAGAAGAAAAAATGAGGGACAGGATTCTGAAGTTTTTTTATTCAAAAGATACTTTATTTATTTAGAAGACCGTTCTTTTTGTACAATAATCAAGAAAAACAACGAACATTTTGTTCATTGCAAACAGGTGTTAACAAGTAAAGCGGATTGAGTGTTATGCTTCTTTTTAGGGAAGTAACATTTGTAATAATTAGAAAATGATAGGAGCCTAATTTTTTTCTAAGGAAGGACATTGCTCTTCTTCTTTGA
>ENA-OQJH01000405-OQJH01000405.1-human-gut-metagenome-genome-assembly--contig:-NODE-405-length-24430-cov-1.780850_pt1 | contig 24430 bp, 33 predicted proteins | sample MGYA00242597_ERZ504763 | MGnify/ENA primary metagenome ERZ504763 (study PRJEB26092, sample SAMD00036359) | human gut metagenome | host: Homo sapiens | study: EMG produced TPA metagenomics assembly of...
GTATACCTATATCGATAGATTTTGAAAAAGCACCCTAAGGGAGCTCTATTAAAGTTACCCTTTTTTACCACCGATATGAAAAAGAAATTTTTTGCTAATTTATGGTTGACTTTTCATAGCTGGTCTCCTTCCGTTTTTTCCTGCTTTACCGTTTTATGTTAAACATCCTGTCTTTTCTCCCAGAAACTACTGGATTACGGCATCTGCCGTCTCAATAATTGCCGAGTATTTTTAAGTTTGTTGCCTCTTCACGAAGTCCGCGAATTGCATTTTTCACAGCAGGGTCTTCAAGGTTTCCTTCAAAATCAACAAAAAAACAATATTCCCAAGGTCTCCCTTTGATCGGACGAGATGCAATCTTCGTCATATTCAGATCATTATAAATAAAATGTGATAAAATTCCATACAAAGAACCGCTCTGATGCGGCGAATCAAAACGGATGCTTATCTTGGAAGCATTTTTCAAAAATATTTTTTGATTCGTTACAACGATAAAACGTGTGGAATTGTCCTCATCATCATTAATTTCATCGACTAAAACTTCCAGTCCGTGGACTTTTGCCGCATAAGCACTGCATACTGCAGCTTGTGAAATATCCTGTTCTTCAATCACTTTCTTTGCCGCCACCGCAGTATTGACAACACTGATTTTCTGCCAATCACCATGGTCGTCTAAAAACTCAGACGTCTGCATAAGAGCTTCTGTTTTTGAATATACTTTTTTTATATCCGAAAGCTTCGCGCCCGGAAGTCCCGACAATGTATGCACAACCGGAAGGATCGTCTCTGCTACAATATAGTTTTCAAATTCATCAAGCAGGTCATACATCTCGTTCACCGTACCGGCAGTGGAATTCTCGATCGGAAGCACCGCATAGTCAGCCGAACCTTCCTCTATCGCTTCCATCGCTTCCCGAAATGTCCTCACATGAAATTATTTACATCTCTTCCGAAAAACTGATACATTGCAGCCTGTGAATAAGCTCCTTCTGTTCCCTGAAATACAACACGGGCATTTTCACGATCCAGATTTTCGATTCTGATAAACGGAAGCGTCCCAGCGCTCCCGCTTCCACAAGCTGACTGTACTGAAGCTTCCTGCTCATAGACATGAGCTGCTGATACAGCTCCTGGATTCCTTTCTTATTGAAATCCCCCTCTACTTTTGACATTACATCTGCAAGTTTTTCTTTTTCTCTTTGCCTGTCAAACACCTTTTTTCCTGATTTCACTTTATATTCTCCGACTTTTCTGCAGACTTCCATCCGTTTTTCATAAAGCTCTGCTATTTCATTATCAATTTTATCAAGTGCTTCTCTCAATTCTCCAAGCGATGTCATTTTTTCTCCTCCGATGCCCCCAAATTTTTCTTTTCACAACAGTATAGTATATTTTTCTTTCAAAATCTACATGTTTACAAAATTAATGACAAACTAAGATAACAGTTCATCCATACAGGTGTCCGCTTATGAGTAAAAGAGTGGCGTCTTCGTTTTATGATACGATACGCCGCCTTCTTTTTTCATATTTTGTTTCTGTTTTTCCGGCTTTAAACTTTTCTTTTTGTTCATTCTTCTTTGCCGTATCTCTCTATTTTAGCAAATATACATTTATCTGTTTATAAAATTTCCGACTGTTTGTTTTCTCTATACGGTTGAAAAGAAAAGGGTTTTATTATATTATAATTAAAGATTTTTAGGAGGTTTTGTATGAGACATTTAATGAGTCCGCTGGATTTCTCAGTGGAAGAACTTGACAAACTGCTGGATCTTGCTCAGGATATTGAAGCACATCCGGCAAAATATGCACATGCCTGTGCAGGAAAAAAACTTGCAACACTTTTTTATGAACCGAGTACACGCACACGGTTAAGTCATGAGGCAGCCATGTTAAATCTGGCGGAAGTATCATGGGATTTTCTTCTGCCGATTCCAGTTCCGCAGCAAAAGGAGAAAGTGTATCTGATACGATCCGCACGATTTCCTGCTATGCAGACATCTGTGCTATGAGACACCCGAAGGAAGGCGCTCCTATGGTCGCCTGTCAGCACTCTTCAATTCCTGTTATCAACGCAGGAGACGGCGGGCATCAGCATCCGACACAGACGCTGACCGACCTGCTCACAATCCGCAACGTAAAAGGACGTCTTAAAAATATGACGATCGGTTTATGCGGCGACTTAAAATTCGGACGTACCGTTCACTCTTTGATCAATGCTCTCGTCAGATATGAAGGAATCCGGTTTATCTTGATTTCCCCCGAAGAATTAAGGCTTCCCGATTATATCCGCCACGAAGTACTTGACCGGAACAACATCCCATATGAAGAAGTTGTCCGTCTGGAAGATGCAATGCCCTCTCTGGACATTCTCTATATGACAAGAGTTCAAAAAAGAACGCTTTTTCAATGAAGAAGATTATGTCCGCATGAAAGATTTCTACATACTTGACAAAGCAAAAATGAAGCTTGCGCCGGAAGATATGTATGTTCTCCATCCGCTTCCGCGAGTAAATGAGATTTCAACCGAAGTTGACAATGATCCGCGCGCCGCTTATTTTCGTCAGGTTCAGTACGGCGTATACGTGCGCATGGCATTAATTCTTACACTGCTTGAAATTCATGTTGATTAAGAAAGGTAAAAGGAACAGATCATGGTAAAAAACACATTGAATGTCGGAAGCATTACAGAAGGCTTCGTCCTTGATCATATCGAGGCCGGAAAAAGTATGGAAATTTATAAATATCTCCACCTTGATAAACTGGACTGCTGTGTAGCCATTATCAAAAATGCCCGCAGTAATAAAATGGGAAAGAAAGATATTATGAAATCGAATGTCCGATTGATTTCATGGATCTTGATATTTTAGGTTTTATCGATCACAATATCACCGTCAATATTATAGAAAACGAACAAATTGTCGCTAAAAAGCAGCTCACGCTTCCAAAAGAGATCCGAAATGTGATCCGGTGCAAAAACCCACGCTGCATCACTTCGATCGAACAGGAACTGGATCATGTCTTTGTTCTGACAGATGAAGAAAATCAGATCTACCGCTGTAAATATTGCGAAGAAAAACATCGAAGACAACGATAATAAAATCCGGCTTTATAAGTCGTAATATACAAAAGGAAATGGTGAGCTGTAAGAACAATTTTTTACACTGCATCCATTTCCTTTTTATAATCACTCTTATTTTACACTTGTTTTTTCTGCTGTATGCCAACTGAATCGGCTTGCTTTTATCAGCATTCTTCTGCGATCTTATAGATCAGTCTTTCCGTATCGTCCCAGCCAAGGCACGGATCTGTGATCGACTTTCCGTAAATGCGGTTTTCCTCGATCTTCTGGCATCCTTCTTCCAAATAGCTTTCGATCATTACCCCTTTGATCAGTTTTTTTAATTCACTGTTATAATTTCTGCTGTGAAGCACTTCACTGACAATTCGGATTTGTTCTTTAAACTGTTTATTTGAATTTGAATGGTTTGCGTCAATAATCGCCGCCGGATTTTTCAATTCCCTTTGCCTGTACATATCCAAAAGACGGATAAGATCTTCATAATGATAGTTTGGGATACATGTCCCGTATTTATCTACGCCTCCGCGCAATATGACATGTGCCAGATCATTTCCCTCTGTCGTCACATCCATTCCCCTGTATATAAAAGAATGAGAACTCTGTGCTGCCACTACAGAATTGAGCATTACAGAAAAATCTCCGCTTGTCGGATTTTTCATTCCTACAGGTATATCCATCGCACTTGCCGTCAGACGATGCTGCTGATTTTCCACAGATCTTGCTCCGATTGCCTCATAAGACAAAATATCGTCAAGATAACTTCTATTTTCGGGATAGAGCATCTCATCTGCCTGTAAGTCCGCTCTCCTCAATCGCTCTTATATGCATCTTTCGGATCGCTATGATTCCGGCTAACAGATCCGGAGCTTCGTCCGGCTTTGGCTGATGAAGCATTCCTTTATATCCTTCTCCTGTTGTTCTCGGCTTATTCGTATAAATTCTTGGGATGATCATCAAGCGATCTGATACTTTTTCGTTGATTGTCGCCAATTTCGATACATACTCACATACGGAATCTTCATTATCCGCCGAGCATGGTCCTACAATTACAAGAAACTTGTCTGATTTCCCTTCAAAAATCTCTCTGATTTCCCGATCCCTTTTTTCTTTCAGTTTAAGAATTTGAGAAGAAAGCGGATATTCTGCTTTCAAATCAGCAGGAATCGGAAGGTGTGCATTTATTTTCATACCCATAGTTTTTTCTCCTGTTTCTTTTTAAATTAGTATCCTCTTGACAGATCCGACATGTATTTTAGCGAATCACAGCTTTATATTGCTAAAGCATTCGGGGTAACAAAATGTGTTAAGCAAAACGATAAGCCGGGTTATGTCGTGGACAATCATCTATCTAGCACGACGTTGCCGCCGTGCTCAAGCGACCTACCTGAAGCGTGACGGGCCGCCACATTGCTTCTATCCGGTCTTGCTTCGAATGGGGTTTACATGTGCCCTCTCCGTTACCGCAGAGGCGGTAGTCTCTTACACTGCCTTTCCACCCTTACGCCGATATGGAATCCGACGCGGTTTATTTCTGTTGCACTGGTCTGGGAGTCACCTCCACCGGACGTTATCCGGCATCCTGCCCTATGAAGCCCGGACTTTCCTCGTCTGCTGCCTTTCGGCACTTACATCCGCGATTGTCTGTCTTACTTAACACAGTATCTGATTATACTATTTTCCTACTCCTTCGTCAACAAAAAGTGTATCTCCATCCGCTGCCGAAGTGGCAAGCAGATCACACCTCTCATTTTGAGGATGTCCATCATGTCCTTTCACCCAGTGAAACGACACTTTATGTTTTTCTTTTGCTTTGAGAAGACGCTTCCAAAGATCCGGATTTTTAACCGGTTCGTTTTTCCCACGCTTCCATCCTTTCTTAATCCACCCGTCTACCCACTGTTTATTAAACGCATTTACAACATACTGTGAATCAGAATAAACTTCTACCTCACAAGGTCTGTTCAACGCTTCCAATCCTGCGATCACTGCCATCAGTTCCATTCTGTTGTTTGTTGTTCTGACATATCCCCGGGATAGTTCTTTTTGTATGAAGCGTCCCTTTCGTATCTACATATTCAAGAATCGCTCCATATCCTCCCGGTCCGTCCGGATTTCCCCGTGCCGCCCCGTCTGTATATATTTTTACCTGCATAGAAATGTCTGTCCTTCCCTCTCGATCTTCACAATCTTGTCCTGATAATCTTTTGTGCATTCTTCGAGCATCAAACGGCTGCACACATCATAATTTCCCCAAAAATGCATCGGAAATACTCTTTTTGTTTCCGTTCGTTTCATGAAACAGTCGATTCCGAGACAATACTGTTCCCCCAGTCTTGGATCGACCGGAACAACGCCGCATCAATCTTTTCTCCGCAAAGCTTGTTGATCTCCGACTGATAAGAACGACGCATATTTTTATTATACTCATCCGGCTCCCCTTCCCAGTGCCACCAATTCAAATCCCCTGCGTGATAGATCGTCTGGTCTTTATAGCGAATGAAAAATGCCGTTCCCTCATCATTTGACCGGAGCGTTCGCACATAACATCCTTTTATGTCCGCCTCTTCTCCTGCTTTCATATAAATGATTTTATCGTTTTTCTCAGGATGAGAAGCCAGTTCATATACATCTGAAGAAATAATATATTGTATATCCCGGAATTTTTCCTGCAGCCTGAAAATTTCCTCGTTATAATGATCATGATGCCTGTGACTTACGAAAACATACATTTTTTTGTTTCCGTCTGTTTCCGGAATCGTTCCTTTGTAATAATCAAATAAAAAGCAGGCATCTTCCATTTCCACAAAAAATCCGCTGTGTCCGATATATGTGATCTTCATCATAAGTTAATACTCTCCACTACTTGTACTACTTCCGATAAAATGTATTCCATATCTTCTTTCGCTGTTTTTGCACTTTCCGGCAGATTCACAATAAGTGTATTTTTCCGAATGCCTGCCGCCATACAGTCGAGCATTGCTTTCTTGGAATACCTGAGATTATATGCCTAAGCGCTCCGGGATTCCCGGAATAAGCTGCTCTGCGACTTCTTCTACCGCCTTCGGAGCACAGTCCTGCCCTAAATATCCCGTCGCCCCTGTCGTTATGATCAGTTCGACAGAGCCCGAGTCTGCCAGCTGGCGAAAAACTGTCGCCACAACTTCTTTATCTCTTGGCAAAACTTTCGCAGCTTTCACTTCCAGCCTGTTTTGTTCAAGCATACGCTTCAAAGCCTCTCCTGCCGCACTTTTTTTCTTTGCTTCATAACTTTCTGTATCGATCGTAAATATTGCTGTTCTCATTGCTTTGTAACCCCTTTCATTTGTTTCTCTCTATCTGTTTTAATCATTTGTTTCCCCTTCTGCACAAATAATAAATCTCCGATACGTCTGTGAGCATTTATTCTTTGCCATCTAGTATCCTCTCTGCGATCCGGTTTGCATTTTCATAAATGTCTTCCACGCTTTCCCCGATTTTAAACTTCCCGTTTTGATAAACAGCTCTCCCGTTTATCATCGTCATTTTTACATTCAGCTTACTGGCGCTGTACACAACATTTTTTTCAATATTTTGTATCGGCTGCATATTCGGCTGCATCAGATCTATCATAATCAAATCTGCGTATTTTCCTTCTGCAAGTATATCACAGTTGTCAAGTCCCATCGCGTAAGCTCCGTTGACAGTCGCCATTTTCAGTACGTCTGCTGCCGGAACAGCCTCCGGATCATTATGGACTACTTTTTGAAGCCCTGTCACAAGAAACATTTCTTTAAACATATCAAGCAATTATTACTTGCCGGTCCGTCTGTTCCTATAGCAACCGGAATTCCTTTTTCAAGATACGTTTTGACCGGGGCAATTCCGCTTGCCAGTTTTAAATTAGAAGCCGGATTTGTAACGACACATATTTTTTTCTTTTTCATAATGTCAAAATCTGCTTCATCTAAATGAACGCCGTGGAATAATCCTCCTCCGTTTTCAAAAAGGCCGAGAGAATCCATATATGCGATCGGTGTCATACCTGTTTTTTCCCGACATTCCTCCACTTCTCTTTTTGTCTCCGAACAATGGACATAAACAGGCTTTTTATATTTTCCGGCAAGCTGCGCGATCCCTTCCATCAAATTGCGGCTTGTCGTATATTCTGCATGAAATCCGAACTGATAGGACAAAAGCGGAGTTTCTTCACATTGGTACCGAAAATAGTCTTGCTCCATCTCTTCTAAAGTACCGCCGAAATCATTGATATCTCCGCAAAAACCATTCTAAAGCCCAGTTCTTCTGCCGCTTTTGCACTGTCTTGTTTTAATTTATACATATCAAAAGCCGCCGTAATCCCGCTTGTCAAATATTCCAAAATCGCAAGTTTTGTCAAATGATATACGTCATCGGATGTCAGCTTTGCTTCTGCCGGAAATACCTTATCAAAAAGCCATTCCTGAAGTTTCATATCATCTGCATAAGAACGCAGAAATGTCATAGCAGAATGAGTATGCGCATTTTTAAACCCGGGCATAATCAGATTTCCCTCTGCGTCGATTTCTTCGTCCCATTTTTCTTCTTCATTTAAAGCCGGTTTTTCTGTCCGCTCACTTTTTTTCCGTTTTGGCTTCTTTTATGCGGAAATCTTTCCGCCGTCAATATAGATCTCACCTTTAAAAACAGGTCGTTTTTCTTCCATTGTCAAAATTCTTGCATTGTATATTCTCGTCCTCATCCGTTTTCTCCTACTCTGATCTTTCATCCTCGCACATCTTTTCAATCGATCTTGTCACAAGACGTTCAACTCCTGAGCTCTTCGATCTGCCACAGCCTGTACGTCAAGATGGCTTAATTCTTCACCCGACAATCCGCTTGCCATATTAGAGACGCATGAGATCCCGCACACCCGTATTCCCGCATGACGAGCTGCCATCGCTTCGCACGCCGTACTCATTCCGACTGCATCTGCACCTAATATTCCATACATACGCACTTCTGCCGGACTTTCAAAATTCGGACCGGACGTCTGAAGATATACCCCTTTTTTCAAAATAATCTTTTCTTCCGCGGCAGTTTTCTCAATGATCTGATTCAGATTGGCATCATAGATTTTTGTCATGTCGGGAAATCTTTCGCCAAGTTCCGATACGTTCTCTCCGATCAAAGGAGACGGAACGAAAGATGAAATATGATCTGTGATCATCATAAAATCTCCTACCTGAAAATCACGATTGATTCCACCTGATGCATTCGTCAGAAAAAGAATTTCAATCCCCATACGCTTCATAAGACGCACCGGAAGAACAACCTCCTGAGGCGTATATCCTTCATAAAAATGAACGCGTCCTTTCATTACCATTGCAGGAACTTTCCCTATATAACCAAGGAGAAATTTTCCATCATGTCCCTGCACTGTTGAAACCGGGAACCCCGGAATTTGGTCATATGATATCTCTTTTACAACTTTCATATTTTTCGCATATCCCCCGAGTCCGGATCCTAAGATCAGACCGACGCGGGGGATAAAATCTGTCACTGTTTTACAATATTCATAGCATTTCTCAAGTTTGTCAAACTGCGTACTCATCTTACGCCTCCTATTGAATTCTTTTGTCATACTGAAAGCCTAGACTATTTTTATTTTCTTGTCAAGAACTGCCGTCAGATAATAATACATACCATGCCGCCATTTGAATCATTTACGATCTTCTGCATAGAATCCTGAAGTTTTACCTGGCTTTCATCATTAATCATCGCTATTTTATTTCTCATGCCGTCCATCACAAGCTCTTCTACTGTTTTTCCGAAAATATTTGTTCCCCATACGCCCTCCGGAGTCTCACTCTCTTTTTTAATGTATCCGGCAAGATCTTCCGCCTGCTTCTCATTTCCGACGATCGGTGCGATCTCTGTCTCTATATTTGCACGGATCATATGGATCGACGGCGCCTCCGAACGAATCTTTACTCCGAATTTACTTCCCTGTTTGATAATCACCGGCTCTTCAAGCCGGATATCTTCTTTTGACGGACTCACGACGCCGTATCCTTTCATTTTCACATCGGCAAAAGCATCTTTGATCCGGGAAAATTCTTCCCGCATTGCCGACAACTCTTTCATCACTGCCATAAGCTCATATTCGCCGTGAATCTCTTCTCCTGTCACTTCACTGATCACTTCATAGTAATAAGATTCGGCAAATTCAATTTTCACCTGTACTTTTCCCGTATCCATCTCGATCTTTTCCGTCAGGATACGCTCTATGTACGGTCCTTCAGCCTCAAAAGACCGCGACACGACACTTCGGATATCATCCATCGTCTCCATGATCTTTCTTACATGCTCAAAAAGATCTTGTTTGATCTTATGTTCCCTCGAAAGCATTTCCACCCATTTCGGCACATAAAACTCGACCTCTGTGACCGGAAATTCATAGAGAACCTGACGCATAATTTCATGGATATCCTCTTCTTTCATCTGTTCACAATTCACAGGCAATACTGCCGTTTCGTATTTTTCACGAAGTTCTTCCTGAAGCTTCTTAGATTCTTCTGTATATGGTTTCTTACAGTTAAGCAATATCATAAACGGCTTTCCTATCGCTTTGAGTTCTTTTACCGTCCTTTCTTCTGCCTGAATATAATTTTCCCTCGGCAAATCCGTAACGCTTCCGTCTGTCGTTACAACAATCCCTATTGTAGCATGATCCCGGATCACTTTCTGCGTCCCGATTGCAGCCGCTTTCGTAAACGGGATCTCATATTCAAACCACGGTGTCTTTACCTGCCGCTCTTCGTCCTTTTCAATATGGCCGGATGCTCCTTCTGCCATAAAACCGACACAGTCGATCATTCGTATCTTCACTTCCAGATCATCTGACAGCTTCACCCCCGCCGCCTCTTTCGGAACGAACTTCGGTTCTGTAGTCATAATTGTCGTACCGGAAGCAGACTGCGGCAATTCATCTTGCGTCCGTTCTTTTGCATGTATATCTGTCATATTCGGAAGCACTAAAAGATCCATAAACCGCTTGATAAATGTTGATTTGCCTGTCCGAACCGGTCCGACTACCCCGATATAAATTTCCCCGTTCGTCCTCGCCTTCATATCTTTGTATACTTGAAATGATTCCATAAAATACCCCTTGTTCTGCTGATACAATTTATGCATCCGCAAACGGGGGGTATGACTTTATTTTTCCCATTGAAGCGCTCTATGCTCGGAACGCGACTCTCTAAGCATCAGTCATCCACAGCTTCCGCCGGTGATTTCCCTTCAAAAAGCACTTTATTGACTTCTTCCACGATCGGCATGGGAACATCATATTTTTTTGCCAGCTTCGCCGCTGCCTTTGCCGAATAAACGCCTTCAACAACCATCTGAACTTCATCCATTGCTTCCTGCATTGACCTTCCCTGTCCGATAAGATATCCTGCTTTCCGGTTTCTGCTGTGGACGCTGGCGCACGTAACGATCAAATCTCCTATTCCCGTCAAACCTGTGAACGTCTCGATCTTCCCGCCCATCTTCACGCCCAGTCTGGCAATTTCCGCAATTCCGCGGGTAATAAGCGCTGCCTTTGTATTATCTCCGTAACCAAGGCCATCTGCGATTCCCGCTGCAAGAGCAATGACATTTTTCAAAGAACCGCCAAGCTCAATTCCTAAAATATCCGGACTTGTATATACACGGAACACTTTATTAATAAACGCAGACTGCAAATATTCCGCCGTTTTTTTTGTTTTTGCTCCGATGACACATGTTGTCGGAAGCTTTCTTCCGACTTCTTCTGCATGGCTTGGTCCTGAAAGAACCGCTACGTCCGCCTGAGGGATTTCTTCTTCGATCTGAGCAGACAATGTCAAAAGTGTACTCTCCTCGATTCCCTTTGCCACATCAACGATAATCTGACCTTTCCCGACGTAAGCTGACATCTTCTTCGCAGTTGCCCTTGTAAACGGCGACGGAACTGCAAGTACAAGAAAGTCTTTTCCCTTGACTGCCGATTCCAGATCACCCGTGATCGTCATGCCGTCGGAAAGTTTCACCCCCGGAAGCTTCGTCAGGTGTTCTCTCTTTTTATCCAGCATTTCAACTTCTTTTTCATCGATCGACCAGATCGTCACATGATGTCCGTTGTCAGCCAGAAGAACCGATAACGCCGTTCCCCAGCTTCCCGCACCGATTACTCCTACATTTGCCATAAATCAATGCCCCTTTCTTTTTGAACCGAATTTATTTTCTGTTCCTTTGACCAGACGCTTTATGTTCTCTCTATGGCGATACCATGCTAATGCAGTCAAAAGAACTGCGATCCCATATAGTTCATAACAGTAGCCTGCTTCCATATCGAACCATCCCCACTGTCCAAATAGGATCATTTCAATTAAAAATGCTGTGTATGCACAAAGAGAACCGACAGATATGTACCTTGTCACGATCACAGGAATAAAAAAGAATAATGCCGTAACAAGTATAAGAAAAAGACTCTGCGGCATATGCCACACACTGTTAATAAAGACAAGTCCTGCCATAACCGCAATTCCTTTTCCGCCTTTAAAGTTCATATAAAACGGAAAGTTATGTCCGAGAGTCACTCCTGCCCCTGCGTACATTACAAGCAACGGAAGACAATCGCTCCCCCGATACATAAAACGTACAATAAAATATGCAGCCACACATTTTAAAACATCTCCGAGAAAAGTGAAGATCCCCGCTTTCCATCCGAGCACACGAAGAGCATTTGTCGTTCCCGAATTTCCGCTTCCCTCTTTTCTGATATCTATATGGTTCATCTTACCGACCAGATATCCGGTCTGAAAAAGACCGCACACATATCCGACCGCAAGACAGATCAATCGTTCCATATTTCTTTACCCCTTTTCTTTCCGTTCTCTTATAAAGAATTTCAGGGAAGTTCCTCTAAAACCAAACGCTTCTCTGATCTTATTTTCCAAATACCGCGTATATGAAAAATGCATCAATTCCTTATCGTTTACAAAGATAACAAAAGTCGGAGGTTTTACCGCAACTTGCGTAATATAATAAAGCTTCAGTCTTTTTCCTTTATCTGACGGAGCTGCTGCATTGCCACTGCTTCTGTCATAATCTCGTTTAAAACTCCGGTTGCGATCCGAAGTGTCTGATTCTCGATAACCATATCGATCATATCATATAACCGGTTCAATCTTTGACCGGTTGCTGCGGATACATACATAATTTCCGCATACGGCATATAAGAAAGCACCTGACGGATATCGCTTTCATACTCACGCATCGTTCTGTCGTTTTTCTCAATCGCATCCCATTTGTTCACAACGATGATCACGCCTTTTCCACGTTCATGAGCAATTCCCGCAATCTTTGCATCCTGCTCCGTCACTCCTTCTGTCGCATCGATAACCATAAGCACTACGTCTGCTCTTTCCACGGCTGTTACCGTACGGATAATACTGTAGCGTTCCAGTTCTTCTTTGATTTTATTCTTTCTGCGAAGTCCTGCCGTATCAATAAAAATATATTCTTTTCCGTTATGAAGAATCTCAGTATCAATGGCGTCTCTTGTTGTTCCCGCGATATCCGAGACGATTACTCGATTCTCTCCGAGCAGTTTATTGATAATCGACGACTTCCGACGTTCGGTTTCCCTACGATCGCAACCCGCGGGCGGTCATCATCTTCCGCCTGAGCGCTTCCTTCCGGAAAGTTTTCCGCGACAATGTCAAGCATATCGCCAAGTCCCAATCTGGATGCTGCCGAGATCGGAACCGGATCCCCGATACCAAGATTATAAAACTCATATACATCTGCCATATATTTGTCAAAATTATCCACTTTATTTACAACAAGGACAACCGGCTTTCCGGATCTTCTGAGCATGTCCGCGACTTTAGAATCCGCATCCACAAGTCCCTGCTTCACATCAGTTATAAAAATAATAACATCCGCCGTATCAATCGCAATCTGAGCCTGCTCTCTCATCTGTGATAAAATGATGTCTTTGCTGTCCGGTTCTATACCGCCTGTATCGATCATTGTAAATTCTTTATCAAGCCATGTCACATCCGCATAAATCCTGTCTCTTGTCACTCCCGGAGTATCTTTCACAATAGAATCATCTCTCCTGCCAAAGCATTAAAAAGGTTGACTTTCCGACATTCGGGCGGCCGACAATGGCAACTACTGGTTTACTCATATTATTTTCCTTTCAAATCAATCTTTCGGTTTTGCAGTCCGGATCTGTCTGTTTTTCTCCGATCACCGCATCTATAAAATCCTGTCCGCTTGATTTTACAATTATCAATAAGGCACTTGTAAAGCGTCGGATACTTGTCTTACCGTAAAATCATCAAGAAACACATCTTCATCTGTCTTTAACATATTGCACGGAATGAGCAGTCTGCTGCCAAGACGCTCTCCTTTAAGCTGCGCTGTCAGATCCTGCGCCGTGATCAGTCCGGACACAGTAATGTGTTCTCCGAAAAAGTCGTTTCGGATAGAAAAGACATGAATTTCCAAATTAGGAAATTTCTCTTCTATCTTTTCCGCCATGGCGCTTATATAAGGATATGCCAGCTTTCCTGTGGCAATCGACAGTTCTTCCTGCCGCTCGTCTCCTGTAAGGCTTTTATACCCTTCTGTAAATTCTTCAAAAAGAAGACGGAGCATTCCGACCCCATTTTCCAACTGAAGATATCCGTCATACCGCTCTTCCTCCGGCACCTCCTGTCCTGCGAGCAAATACCACTCATCCCCTGCATGAATGAAATGAATTCCGTACTGCTCATAAATGCGATCCTGCCATTTGTGTATAACTGATAATACTTCTTTGGCATCCTCTTTCGTAAACGGCTCTAAATGATACAGACCGTCTCTGAACTTTGTAAGCCCTACCGGAACGACAGAAACGCTTCGAAGAAGCGGAATATATGCCGTCAGGTCTTTAATAGAACGTTCCAGCTCAGCCCCGTCGTTTTCTCCTTTGCACAGTACGATCTGTCCGTTCATTTCAATACCGCCTTCAAAAAGTCTGTCTACTTTTTTCAGCGCATCTCCCGCAAAACGATTGTGAAGCATCTTGCAGCGTAGTTGTGGATTCGTCGTTTGAAACGAAATATTGATCGGTTCTAACCTATACCTAATAATCCGCTCAATATCATGATCACTCATATTTGTAAGCGTCACATAATTTCCCTGTAAAAAAGACAATCTTGAATCATCGTCTTTAAAATAAAGAGTATCTCTCATTCCCTCCGGCATCTGATCGATGAAGCAGAACATGCACTTATTCCGGCAGGAACGATACTCATCCATCAACCCCTGCCCGAACTCTATTCCAAGCTGCTCGTCTGCATCTTTTTCAATCTCAAGCTCCCACTGTTCTCCGTCCTGTTTCTCAATCAAAAGTACGATTTCTTCGTCTTCCACGTAAACTGATAATCAAAAATATCTTCAATCTCCTGACCGTCGATCGAAAGAAGTTTATCTCCGGGTTCAATGCCTAATTCCTCCGCAATACTGCCGGGCATGATTGATTTGACAATATGCTCATGTTTTTTTCCTGTCATTTGTTATTCCCCTTATTTGCTGTTCATTCTATCACATACTATAACACATTTAAACCTCTTCGCAAAGACTGTACTTCACCAATACAACATACATACAAAAGAAGCGGCGCTTGAATTTCAGGCTGAAAAATGATATGATTCTAGTGCTGTAAAGTCGTTTGCATTTTTCTATGCTCCGGCTTAAAACTCAATTTATACTATTATTTAACAGGAGAATACTATGTCAAATATCGAACTTTTAGAAAAAACTCTTCCGGCCGCACCGCTAAAACTCATTGCAATGGAAAGCTGCAGAGAACTCGGACAAAAAGTAAATGATTATATTGTTTCTTTTCGTGAAAATACAATCAACGAAGTATCCGAATCTTCTCTGTATGTAAACTACAAGTCAAACAACTATCTCGTAGACTGCTGCTGTCCCCGTTTTGGCACAGGAGAAGCAAAAGGACTTCTTAAAGAAACTATCCGGGGAACAGATCTTTTCATCATGACCGACGTTTGCAACCACAACCTTACTTACACTGTAAACGGACATCTAAACCACATGTCTCCTGATGATCATTTCCAGGACCTGAAACGAATCATCTCCGCTGCAACCGGCAAAGCAAAGCGTATTAACGTCATTATGCCTTTCCTGTACGAAAGCCGCCAGCACAAACGTACAAAACGCGAATCTCTTGACTGTGCGCTTGCTCTTGAAGAATTAAACGCAATGGGAGTTTCAAACATCGTCACTTTTGACGCCCACGATCCCCGCGTACAAAACGCGATCCCTCTAAGCGGATTTGACAGCTTCAATCCGCCGTACCAATTTATGAAAGCGCTGTTTCGCGCCGTTCCTGATCTTATCCCCGATAAAGATCACCTTATGATCATCAGCCCTGATGAGGGAGCGATGCACCGCGCCGTTTATTTTTCCAATATTCTCGGTGTCGATATGGGAATGTTTTATAAACGCCGTGACTATTCTACAATCATCAATGGTAAGAATCCGATTGTGGCTCATGAATTTCTCGGCGATGACGTTGCCGGAAAAGATGTTATCATCGTAGATGATATGATCGCTTCCGGAGGAAGTATGCTTGATGTCGCAAAACAGTTAAAAGAAAGAAAAGCAGGCCGTGTATTTGTATGTACAACTTTTGGTTATTCACCGAAGGATTTGAAAAATTTGACGAATACTATGAAAAGGGATATATCAATAAAGTTATTACGACAAACCTTACATATCTGCCTGCAGAATTATACAAAAAACCATATTTCGTAAAAGCAGATATGAGTAAGTTTCTCGCTTTGATCATTGATTCTCTTAATCACGATATTACAATCGGTGCTGTAATGAATCCGACAGACAAAATTCATGCTCTGCTTGAAAAATATGCCCGCGGCGAACAGATTTGATCGTGCATACAGTATAAAATATATTGTAACTAATTGATTTTAAAAGACCGGCGCTTGAATGTTTGTTTGCTATACAATGAAACTTAGAGCTATAAAAACGGTACAGTCAAAAGATTCTTTTATCTTGAGACTGTACGTTTTTATATTTCCAAATGTATCCCTCACCGCTTTGCAAACTTAATACAGTTTAGCACCGATCAATCTCGGACGGTATCCTTTTTTCTCTAATGCTTTTAGTATCTCCTGCTTGTGTTCTGTTCCAAATGCCTCCATCGTAATACGAAGCTCTACTGCCGCATTTCTGTTTGTACTTACAAATTGGTTATGCTCCAGCTTAATTACATTTCCCTGAGCTTCTGCGATTGTCTGCGCCACCTGGACAAGTTCACCCGGTTTGTCAGGAAGAAGTACAGATACAGAAAAATCCTGTCGCGTTGGATCAATCCATGCTGTACAATAGATGACATCGTAATTACGTCCATATTACCGCCGCTTAATACACAGACTACCTTTTTCCCTTTGCAGTCAAGCTGCTTCAATGCCGCTACTGACAAAAGACCTGAATTTTCAACGATCATCTTATGATTCTCTACCATGTCAAGAAATGCGCCGATCAATTCATCATCTTCTACAAGAAGAACGTCGTCTACATTTTCCTTAACAAAGGGCAGAATTTTATCTCCTACAGCTTTCACGGCCGTTCCGTCCGCGATCGTATTGGCGCTTTCAAGTTGTACGACTTCGCCTGCCGCAAGCGCCGCTTTCATACTTGCCGCCTCTGCCGGTTCTACTCCGATTACTTTTATTTTCGGATTCAACATCTTAGCCAGCGTCGCAACGCCGGAAACAAGTCCGCCTCCTCCGATCGGAACAAGAATGTAATCAACAGTCGGAAGTTCCTGAACGATTTCCATTGCGATCGTTCCCTGGCCTGTTGCTACATCTATGTCATTAAACGGATGTACAAACGTATATCCCTCTTTTTCTGCCAGCTCACACGCATAGGCATAAGCATCGTCATAGACATCTCCGTGCAGGATCACTTCCGCGCCGTAGCTCTTTGTACGGTTCACTTTTATAAGAGGTGTAACCGTAGGCATAACGATAACTGCTTTACAGCCAAATTTTTTTGCGGCAAAGGCAACGCCCTGAGCGTGATTTCCCGCCGATGCCGTGATCAGTCCTCTGCCTCGTTCTTCATCCGATAACGTACTGATTTTATAATAAGCTCCTCTGATCTTGTATGCTCCGGTATGCTGCATATTTTCCGGCTTTAAATAAACCTTTCCTCCGCTTTGCTCGCTTAAATAATCACTGTACACAAGCTTTGTAGAATTCGTCACTTTTTTTACAAGCTCGCTGGCTTCTTCAAATTTCTCCAATGTCATCATTTTTCTTCATCCTCTCTGTAAAACAATGCGTTTACAAACTCATCTGCATCAAATTTCTGAAGATCGTCTATCGTCTCTCCGACTCCGATATATTTTACGGGAATTCCAAGTTCTGCCTGAATCGCAACTGCAATTCCACCTTTTGCCGTTCCGTCCATCTTTGTAAGAATAACACCTGTAATGTCTGCCACTTCATTAAACTCTTTTGCCTGTGCCAAAGCATTTTGTCCTGTTGTCGCATCTAATACGACAAGTGTCTCCCGAAAAGCTTCCGGATACTCTCTGTCGATCACACGGTTGATCTTCTTAAGTTCCTCCATCAGGTTCTTTTTATTGTGAAGTCTTCCTGCCGTATCACAGAGAAGCACATCTGCATGACGTGCTTTTGCCGCAGCTACCGCGTCATAGATTACAGCTGCCGGATCTGCTCCTTCCTGCCCTCCGATCATATCTGCATCGGCACGGTTCGCCCATTCTCGAAGCTGTTCTCCCGCCGCAGCACGAAAAGTATCGGCTGCCGCCAAAACAACCTTTTTCCCCTGACTTTTCAACTTTCCCGCCAGTTTTCCGATCGTAGTTGTTTTCCCGACTCCGTTTACTCCGATCACAAACACGACAGATGTTCTGTTTTCAAACTCATATGCCGTCTCTCCTACATCCATTTGTTCCCGGATACTGTCAATCAATAATTGTCTGCACTCAATCGGTTCTTTGATATGTCTTTCTTTTACTTTTGCCCGGAGGTCTTCTAATATTTCCATTGTAGAGTGTACTCCGAGATCGCCCATGATCAACGTCTCTTCCAGCTCCTCATAAAACTCCTCGTCTATTTTTGAAAAGCCATGAAAAATACTGTCCATCCCGGATACAATATTATCTCTTGTCTTTGCAAGACCTGATACAAGACGCCTGAAAAATCCTTTTTTTTCTTCCATTTATCTAATTAATTCCTTTCTCTGATTCCTTTATCAATTCTCAGCGATCCAATTTATCTTCCAAAAGATCGACTGAAACAAGCGTTGAAACGCCTTTTTCCTGCATCGTGATTCCATACAGTCTATCTGCTGCCGTCATCGTTCCTCTACGATGCGTAATTACGATAAACTGCGTATTTTTCGTCAGTTTATGCAGATATTGTGCAAAGCGGGTCACGTTATTATCATCCAGCGCCGCTTCAATCTCATCAAGAAGACAAAACGGCGACGGTTTTAAATTCTGGATCGCAAATAATAAAGAAATTGCCGTCAACGCTTTTTCGCCGCCGGAAAGCTGCATCATATTTTGAAGTTTTTTCCCTGGCGGCTGGGCAATGATACGGATTCCCGCCTCCAAAATATCCTCATCTTCCATCAACTCCAATGTTCCTTTTCCGCCTCCGAACAACTGTCGGAACACTGTGTTGAACTCTTCTTTTATTTTTAAAAACTGCTCGGCAAACTGTTTTCTCATTGCAGCATCTAATTCATCAATGATCTGCATCAGCGTCTGCTCCGCCTCGACAAGGTCGTCATGCTGATTTTTCAAAAATGCATATCTTTCGGAAATATTTTTAAAATCTTCAATCGCATTGACATTGACTGTGCCGAGTTTTCGGATCTCATTTTTCAACTCTTGTATCTGACGCTTCATATACGCAAGATCCGTCAGATTTTCGTCACGAAGCTTCATCGCATGATTGTATGTGATCTCATATTCTTCCCACATATAATTCATCTGCTTTTCAGACGCCGCCTCGTAAGATTGTTTTTGACTGTCCAGGCGGAAACATTCTTTATCGAGAGCCGAAATATGTTTTGACAAGTCTTCCCGCATTTGCAGAAACTGTTTATGCTTCCTGTTTAATGCATCTCTTCCCTCTGTCTGTTCTTTTATTTCTTTTTCAATTTCATCAAACAATTCTCTTGAATTATCAATCGTTCCCCGAAGCTCTTTTATCTTGTCTTCCTTTTCCTTAATCTCATCTGACGCATGATCTTTATTTTTATCCAATTCTTCCAGTTCTGCCTGAAACTTGACGATCTCTTCTTCAATACGTGAAATATTTTCCGATACGAAAAGATTCTGCTGTTCCATTCCTGCCAAAGATAAATGTGATTCTTCTGAGATCTTAAGCTGTTCACTCTCCGTATCTCTTTCTTTTTCAAGCAGAGCATGAAGTTCTTCGATCCGAAGATTGAGTTCTTTTTCTAAATTTTCAGATACCTCAAGTTCCATCCTGATCGACTCTTCGTTCTCTATTATCTCTCCTAACTCTCTTTCAAGCTTTCCTTGTTCTGCGACATAACCTGCACAGCTTTGTTTTGCCTCCTCCATACGCGTCTTCGTCTGCTCGGCATTCATCTTCGCTGTATTTTCGATGACCGATGCCTTTCTGAGTTCCTGACGGATATCATCTACCATATTGTAGCATCCCGCGCGTTCAGATTTAATCCTGCTTACATCTGCCTCGGCGGCATCCATATCTTTTTTTCAGCATGGCTACCGTCTTTTCAAATTCTTCGATCTCTCGTCTTCTGCTCAGCAGGTTGCTGGAAATTTTTTAAATGCGCCTCCCGTCATCGATCCTCCCGGATTGATCAATTCTCCTTCCAAAGTAACAAGTCTAATCGACTGCTTATATTTTCTTGCAATGAGAATTCCGTCATCGATCGTTCTAACGACAAGGGTTCTTCCTAACAACTGCTCTGCCAGTCCGGTAAAACGCGCCTCTACATAAACAAGCTTATCTGCCGTACCGATCACTCCCGGTTCTTTAAGCGCTTCTTCATTGCGAATTCCGCCTCCGCCTCTCATACTTGTAAGCGGCAAAAATGTTGCCCGGCCGAACTTATTCGTCTTTAAAAAAGAAATCATTTTCTTGGCTGTATCTTCATTATCCGTAACAATATTTTGAATACTTCCGCCCAAAGCAGTCTCAATCGCAATCTCATATTCTTTATCGACTTTGATAATATCTGCAACAACGCCGATCAATCCCGGATTTTTATCCTTATTTGCCATCACTTTACGGATACTGTTTCCATATCCATCATAACGCTCCGTAATATTTTTCAGTGATTCCAGCCTGGATGCCTCTCTGTGATATGCTGTTCGTCCGACATTCAATTTTTCCTGTCTGACATTTAACTCTTCTTGAAGTTTTTGTATCTTCTGTTCATTTTCGGTAATCTGCATATTATAGAGCCGAATCTTATCTTGAATCTCAGACAACCGCTCTTCATGTTCATGCAGCTGCTCTTCCTGCTCTTTCGCCTTTGCCGACACTTCTAAAATATTTCTTGCAAGCACGGATTTTCTTGTTGATATTTGATCTCTCGTTGTATCAAAATGTTGGATTTTTGCTTTCGTAGAAGCTCTGTTTCCAAGAAGATCCATAATTTCCTGTTTCCGCTGTTCGATCTCTTCTGTATGCTCGCAATCTGTGTCTGCACATCGATCAGTCGTTTTTTTACAACCGTATCTGCCTGCGACGCTTCACGCAGCTTTTCCGAAAGATTTTTCTTTTCTTCTTCAAAAGACGCTTTCTGCTCTTTTCTCATATTGATTTCCGATTGGACGGTATTCAACCGGTTATCATAATGCTCATCATTCATACGAGCCGTATTGATCTGTTCTCTCAATACATTGATCTGACCTTCCAGTTGCTGCTTCAGTAAATTTGTTTCATTCAAACGATTTTTTGCAGTTTCGATTGCAAGGTCGATCTCTTCTACTTCCTCTTCAATCGCCTCATACTCCGTTTTCATCTTATCATAACTGATATTTGACTCTTCTAATTCTAATGATGCGATCTCCAGTTTCTTTTGTGTTTCTTTTAAACAGTCACGGATCCTCTCTTCTTCCAAAAGGAACATATTAATATCATATGTCTTTAACTCTTCCTTTTTCTTTAAATACTCTTTCGCTGTTTCCGACTGTTTTTCCAAAGGTCCCAACTGCTTTTCCAGTTCCTGTAAATATCGTTTACGCGGGTTAAGTTCATACGTTCTTCTTCAAGTTTCTTTACCGATAGGTTTTTTCTCCGCTTAAACTTTACGATTCCGGCAGCCTCGTCGAACAATTCTCTTCTTTCTTCCGGCTTCCCGCTTAATATTTTATCGATCTGTCCCTGACCTATAATCGAATATCCTTCTTTACCGATACCTGTGTCATAAAACATTTCATTAATATCTTTCAGCCGACAGGACGCTCCGTTGATCAGATATTCACTTTCTCCTGAACGGTACAGCTTTCTCGTCACAGTAACTTCTTCATAATCAACAGGCAATTTGTGATCCGCATTATCCAATGTGATCGCTACAGAGGCATAACTTAACGGTTCCTGTTCTCTGTTCCCGAAAAGATTACGTCCTGCATCGTACCGCCGCGGAGCTGTTTTACCCGTTGCTCTCCCAGTACCCAGCGAACTGCATCCGCAACATTGCTCTTTCCGCTTCCATTTGGTCCGACAATACCTGTAATTCCGTTATGAAAGTCAAATTTAATCTTATTTGCAAAGGACTTAAACCCCTGCACTTCTATACTTTTTAAATACATAGAACACCTGCTTTATCTTTTTTTCAGCACATGAATCGCCTCATAGGCAGCCTGCTGTTCCGCCGCTTTTTTAGTCCTTCCTTTGCCTTTACCGTACGACCTGCCCCGGATCGTCAGTTCCACAGAAAATGATTTGTTATGATCAGGTCCTTCCTCGCCTATCAGATGATATTCTATCTCTCCTAGTTTTTCAGCCTGAACAATCTCTTGAAGGATAGTTTTACTATCATAAAAGAGTTTCTTATCTTCCTGATCCGTCAAAACAAAACGATGTATAAACTCTTTTGCATTAGTAAAACCACCATCCAGATATATTGCTCCGATCAAAGCTTCCAGTGCATCTGAAGTCACAGAATCACGAAAACGCCCTCCTGTTACCTCTTCCCCTTTTCCGAGAAGAAGATAGCTTCCAAGATCGATGTCTCTCGCGCACATAGCCAATGACTGCTCACACACCATGCTTGCCCTTGTTTTTGTCAGCTCTCCTTCCGGAACTTTCGGAGACTGCCGAAACAAAAACTCACTGGAAATCAGTTCTAAGACCGCATCTCCCAAAAACTCTAAACGTTCATTGCATCTGTATTTTCCATCCGATGCTCATTCGTATAGGAACTGTGCATCATTGCCTGTTCAAGAAAAGAAAAATTTCTGAATCGATAACCTATCTTCTGTTCTAACTCTTTTAATTTCTTATGCATTTTCTACTCTTTCCCGGTGTCTTGCACCGTCCTTTATTTCTTTTCCATGTAAAACGAAAAAAGCCCCACAGGGGCTTTTTTCATTTTACACCAAATTATTCCACTGCTTTTTTGATCTGATCAACAGCATCCTGAACTGTTGTTATTTTCTCCGCTTCTTCATTATCGATCTCAATGTCAAACTCTTCTTCGATTCCCATGATGATCTGGAATACATCAAGAGAATCTGCTCCGAGATCATCTACAAATGTACTGTCCGGTCTAATCTCTTCCTCACTTAAATTAAGAACTTCCGCGATAATTTTTTGAAGCTTTTCAAATTCCATAATATCTTCTCCTTACCTGATCTTTAAATATTTTCCTGATTTTTTTGAATAACTGACGTTATCTTTTCGTTGATCTTCTGCTCTTTAAATGTCACACATTGAATAATCGAATTACATACTTCTTTTGATGTCGAGCTTCCATGTGTTTTGACAACAAGACCTTTCAATCCGAGCAGCGGTGCTCCGCCATGTTCGCTTGTGTCGAAATCTTTCAACGTATCTTTCAAGGCCGGTTTCACCAAAAGACCGCCTATTTTGCTCTTCAGATTTGCCATCATACCACTTTTGATCTTCTTGACAAGCGCCCCTGCAACGCCTTCATAAAGCTTAAGGATCACGTTGCCGACAAAAGCTTCACATACGATGACATCTACATCGCCATAGGGGATCTCTCTCGCTTCCACGCTTCCGATAAAATTGATATCAGGACACTCTTTCAGAAGCGGAAACGTCTCTTTCACAAGGGCATTCCCTTTCTCTTCTTCCGCGCCGATATTCACAATGCCAACCGTAGGATTCTTCTTACCTACAACGCTCTCCATATAGATAGATCCCATCTTTGCAAACTGGACAAGATGAGACGGTCGGGCATCTACATTCGCTCCGCAGTCGATCAAAAGGGAAACTCCTTTCAGCGTCGGAATCAGCGGCGCAAGCGGCGGACGCTCTACCCCTTTAATCTTGCCGACAAGAAGCTGTCCTCCAACGAGAACCGCGCCTGAATTTCCTGCCGAAACAAAAGCGTCTGCCTCACCGTTTCTGACAAGTTTCATTGCCGTCACAAGAGAGGAATCTTTCTTGCTGCGGATTGCTTTTACCGGCGGCTCTGCAGTTTCGATCACTTCAGTCGCATTCACAATATGAATCTTTTCATCCGGATATGTATACTTTGCAAGTTCTTCCTTCAATATCTCTTCTTTTCCTGTGAGCAGAACCTGAATATCGTTCCGCTTTTGTACTGCTTCTACAGCGCCTTTTACCATCTCCACCGGCGCATTATCGCCGCCCATTGCATCAAGCGCTACTCTTGTCATGTCAGACATCTTCATTCCTCCTAACGCTACTGAAATCATTCTAATTGATATTATTGTAAAAATCAACTAAAAAATGTCCGTCGGACATCTTTTTATCATACGCATAGCAATAATAAACATCCACCCGCCTAGCGGGTGGTTTTTCATTTTCGGGCATAGCCTAATATTACTAGCCACGCACAAGTGCGTCTTTTATTGCCCTGCCAGCCACGCGCAGGATTACTTGCTACCCGTAAACGGGTCTCGCGGATCGAATAGACTAATCTGATCCATTTCCTTATCTTGTTTTAGCTGGTTGGCTATGTAACTTTTATTGCTGCCGTGTTCTTCCCTACTGTATCACATAGTATCCTTACACCAAACTCGCGGTTCGGTTATGCAATTCATTATTCCGAATTCACTTGAATCTACTAATC
>ENA-OQJH01000406-OQJH01000406.1-human-gut-metagenome-genome-assembly--contig:-NODE-406-length-24398-cov-4.457542_pt1 | contig 24398 bp, 33 predicted proteins | sample MGYA00242597_ERZ504763 | MGnify/ENA primary metagenome ERZ504763 (study PRJEB26092, sample SAMD00036359) | human gut metagenome | host: Homo sapiens | study: EMG produced TPA metagenomics assembly of...
ATCTACATCCGCACTCTCCGGAGCAAGATTGTAAACCAGAAGTATTTCCGAATCACCATATGTTTCTTTATGACACATACCTTGTCATCTGAAATATTCTCCTCAAACTTACTGTTCCACGGGCTATTTCCGGGTACTCATTGCGGAGTTTTATCGTCTGTTTTACAAACTGGTAAATAGAGTTTCCATCTTCCTCCTGTGTTTCGAGCGCACCGTATTTCATTTTTATGGTATCCATATCAGCAGGTCCCTTGCACATTCCATCGACTGCGCTATCTTCGCTCCAATACATCGGTGCACGCTTATTTTCATCCTTACCGGAACCTTCATGCCCAGTTCCTCTCCATAATACAGAAAAGCACTTCCAGACATCAACAGATTCATTGTCTGCGCGATCTTTGTCTGTTTTTCACTGTCATCCCCAGAATAATAACCTGCGCCTCGTGCCATATCATGATTTGTGTAAAATGGTGCATCGATATAGCTGTCACTGTACTGGGAAAGATTATCCTGTAGATTTACCAACGCCTTTCCATAGGAAGATGCCGAACCATTTTTAAGCACGGAAGTGATCGTTCCGGTGCTGTCCGCAAAAGAAAAATCAAAACAGCTGTCAATACCACTCTCATAGTATTTTGCGTAGGTATTCTGATCCGTCCAGACCTCCGCCACGATATAGGCATCCTCTTTTTTCTCTTTTACCATGGAATGAAACCATGACAACACTTCCACATTTTTATCCACACTTCCGCTGTAATACTCTTTTGCCGCATCCAGGCGGAATCCGTCCACCCCCAGATCAAGCCAGAAGTCTACGATCTTGTCAAATTCATCACGGACTGCCTGACTGCCAAGTTTAAATCCGGCATCTCGCTCCAGAACTGCGCCTCATAATACCAGTCTGTACCATCGAGCTTACTGTAACCGCCCTGCATTTCCTTAGAAAAATTATAGTAATCCACATAAGGACACTCCGACGCATCCGGCTCTGCTCCCTCCGGCAGGTTTTTCAGGTAATCTGCTGCCGTTTTAAACCATTCATGCTGGGAGGAAGTATGGTTCATGACAAGATCGATAATGACATTGATTCCCCTCTCATGACATGCCGCGATCAGATTTTTAAAATCGTCCATCGTACCGTATTCCGGGTCAATATCACAGTAATCCGTCACATCATATTTATGGTAGGTTGTCGATGGCATGACCGGCATCAGCCAGATTCCGTTACATCCAAGATCCGTATCTGTCGCCGGATCACCGTCATTGATATAATCTAACTTTTCTGTCAGACCATTCAGATCCCCGATGCCGTCCCCGTCGCTGTCAAAAAAGCTGTACACAAACACCTCATACCAGGTACGGTAATTATCATCAATGATCTGTTCATCCCCGGTATTGACTTCCTGCATCAGAGAAAGGGCGGTCACTCCCCCTCCTTCGTGTCAGCATCTGCATTTTCATCCTGCCCGGCAGAAGCTATGGCTTGATCCGCAGAACTTTCCGTCGCCATTCCATTCGAATTATCCACAGCATTCCCTGATGAAGCTGTCTCATTTCCACATCCCCCTGCGGAAACTATCAACATACCGGCTAAAACAGCCGCAATGATTCTCTTTTTCATCTCAGTCCTCATTTCTGCGCATATATGCCTGCGCTTTTTCAATTATGTTAAAGTCACAATAGTGCACCCAAGCTTCCTGATTGCACTATTTGACCTCAGCATCCTTCAACTACTCTATTAGAATAAAGAGTCGCTTGCGACTCTTTCGCGCTCGAGCGGTGCTGTTTACAGCTAACTTCTGCTCCGCAAGATGCGCATCCTGCCCGGAGGGCTTTAAATTCATAGGACGCAATTTCCTATGAATTAAAAAGAGAGCAGAAACAAACCGTCCCTGCTCTCCCGGCAGACTTCCCATCTGCCCAATGACACACCAAAATGTGCCCTCATATTCAATTTGTATCCTGTGGATCAGCCCTTGACAGCTCCGGTCATACCTTCCACATAGAACTTCTGTGTCATTAAGAACAGAATTGCAATCGGAATTGATACCACAACTGCACCTGCAGCGAAACAGGTATACCAGCTGTCGATATACTCTTTCTCAAGCATCTTCCAAAGACCAATAGACACCGTATAATACTGTGCATCTGCACGGCAGATAACTTACCAAAAATAAAGTCAACCCATGGTCCCATAAAGGATGTTAAAATCGTATAGACGATGATCGGCTTACTGAGCGGTACAGTAATCTTTGTAAATACATTCCATCTTGTCGCTCCATCGATAATCGCTGCCTCATCCAGCGATTTTGAGATTGTATCAAAAAATCCCTTCGCAACATAAAATCCTGCACCGGAACCGGCGGAGAACACGATGATAAGTGCTACACGGATCATTGCACCATCTGCTAAATTAAGTGCTCTTAAAATATAGTACACAGCGATCATGGACATGAAGATGGAAACAGACCAATGATCATCGCAATATTCATAAACGGTTTTCTCATCTTAAATCGCATTCTTGACATACTGTATGCCACTGAAAGTACAAAGATGGTAGAAATGATGCAGGTAAAAATTGCGATCACAAAGGTATTCATAAACATCTTCGGAAAGTTTAAAATACTGGTGTCTGTAAATAATTTGATGTAATTATTAAATGTATAGGTTTTCGGGAAAAATGTACTTACATAAGAACCTTTCTCTCCACGGAAACTTGTAAGGATTACCCAGAAAATCGGGAGAACCCAGATAAATGCCAGTATTGCCAGGAAAATGTGAACAATCACATTTATCACTGTTTTACGGATTTTTGCCGTATTGGGTGCACCACTTTTTTCGCAGCCACTGCTGCTGTACTCGTATGTGTCCAGTTCATTACATGAATCCCTCCTCATCTTTATAGGATGCGGTATTGCGATATGTTACCAATGCTACGATCGCAAGTACAATAAATGTCATAATACCAATAACAGCACCTAAGTTATAATAGTTCTTATCAACCGTCAGCTTATACAGCCAGGTAACAAGAAGGTCTGTCTTTCCTGCCGTGGCATCCACCGGAGTAGGATTTCCACCTGACAGAAGGAAGATGACATTGAAGTTATTGATATTTCCCGTAAACTGTGTGATCAGGTACGGCGTCATAACGAATAACATGTAAGGCAATGTGATCTTAAAGAAAGTCTGTACAGCATTCGCTCCGTCGATCTTTGCTGCCTCATAAAGTTCACCCGGAATATTCTGTAAAATACCAGTTACCTGAAGTAACGTATACGGAATACCTACCCAGAGGTTAATAACAATAACCGTTACTCTTGCCCATGTTGCATTTGAAAAGAACGGTAATGCGGTATCGATCAGACCATATTTTAATAACAGCGTATTGACGATACCGGTCGGTTGTAACATGGTACGCATGATCAGCAGTGATACGAACTGCGGTACTGCGATGGAAAGTACAAAACAGAATCTCCAAAATGCCTTTCCTTTTGTCTCCTTACGGTTGATGATAATTGCTAAGATCATACCGAGGATATAGTTTAATGCGGTTGCTACAATGGCCCAGATCAGTGTCCATCCTAATACGGAATAGAACTGCTTGCCGATGCTGTCACCGAAGTTTAAAATCTTCTTGAAATTTGCCAGTCCCACCCAGTCAAATAATACCAGATGATCGTTGACCTTACTGTAGTTCGTGAACGCCATGGTAATGTTATAGATCAGTGGTAAGATCGTAAAAATTAAAATTCCCATAACCGGCGCTGCCAACAGTAATTTATATAAATTTTGATCTAACAAACTCTTGCAGTCTTCTTTAAAGTTGTTTAAGTGCTTTCCTGATTTTGCCAGCACTTCCGATTTATAAGAGCTCTTTACGGACTCTCTCCAGACAATGATAAACATTGCTGTAATATAAACTGTTGCCACTCCATACAACAGAATCAGTGATGACTGGTCACCTGCTGTATATTCATAAATACTCTTTTTTTCGTTCCATACTTTTTCCTGCTCTCTCCATCCAAGAGATGGCAGCATAGATAAATTATAAATTCCTGACTGAATCATGTACCAGATATATGCAGCTTCTACTGCCAGAAACATGATTCCCTTTCCAATTTGTTTATGTGCAATATTTCCTAAGCCCATAATTAACAGGGAAAGTTTTGTGATTATATTTCCTTTTGCCACCGCATTTGTAACCGTGTACGGTGTTGAAAATTCTTTATTTTTTCCTTTTTTCATTCCAGCCTTTTTCACGTTATGGGCCTCCTTTAAATCTCAATGTAGAAACATCCAGGATGCCCGTCCGGGCACCCTGGGATTTCTATCAGAAGAAATCTTTTTACTGTGCAATGTCTGTGTTCATTGTTGTATTCATATCTTCTGTTTTCTCTGCTGCGTTATCAGCTGTGATCTCACCAGCGACCAGTGCTTTACCCATGTTCTCAGCCGGTGACCAGTAGTTGCTCATTTCGCTTACTAATGGCTGCATGATAGATGTATCTGTCATAACTTTTGTAACTGCCGTAGCAATTTCATCATCTGAGATTGCAATGTTTGTATTTGTAGGAAGGATATTTCTCATATCATAATGATCTTTCTGGGCATCTTCACCTGCAAGGTAAGCCGCTAAAGCCATGGAAACCTGCATATTCTCTGTATTTGGATTAACGCCGATTGCTTTAGATCCTATGAAGGATTTCATCTGACCCTCTGTTCCTCCGATATTTACAGTAGGAAGAGCTGCAACACCCATGTTATCGCCAAGAGCTTCTTTTACAGATTCTGCATCCCATGTACCTGAGAAAATGGCATTAACGCTGCCATCACGTAAACCGGCAATACCTGCTCCGTCTGCATCATTAATGAAGTTTGGATTCTTGCAAAGGTCTACAAGATACTCAGTAACTGCTGCTGCCTTGTCACCACTAAAATCGACACCTGCTGCTGCATCAGTACCATCACCAAATAATGTACATCCGTTTGCTACATAGAAAGCCTGAATATACCAGGAGTTAGATAATGGGAAAGAAACTTTTCCTTTTTCTAACATGGTATCAAAGCTCTTAATATCATCATCTGAAAATACACTCTTATCATAGTACATGAACCATGTATTTGATGTAAACGGGAATGCCACTACTGCATCATTGTAAGTAACAGATGCTGTAATAGAATCAGAGTTTGTTGTAGTTACATAGTCAAGATAGCTTCCTCCAAGCTCTGCTAATGCATTTGCAGATACCAGATCCGGGATGTTATCGTTTGCTAACATATATACATCTGCGGAGTTTTCAACATCCTGTGTAACCGTTGCTTTTGCATCACCCTCTGCACATACACCATAATTGAAAGTGATATCCCAGTTTGGATGAGCTGCGTTGAATGCGTCACACTCTTTTGCAAGCCAGCCTGTATCCTGATCTTCCTGTGGGCTCCATACTGTAATTGTACCGGACCATGGCTCATCTTCAGAATCTGCGGCTGCTGCCTCAGTACCTGCGGTATCTACGGCTGCTGCTCAGTACCTGCTGTCTCCTCTGCTGCTGCATCACTTGTTGTGCTGTTGTCTGCTGCTGCATCGCTTCCAGCATTGTTTGCGGCTTTGTTTCCGCATCCTGCTGCCATGGTTGTCATCATAGCTGCTACCATTAATAATGACACTGCTTTCTTTTTCATTTTTTTCCTCTCCTTTTCTTTTTCCCAAAAGTTTTCATGAACTTGTTTTATATAAAATGCAATCTGCACTTTATAACATAATCATCTGTGATAAACTGATGCAAGTGTCCGGATCCATGCCCTTCGCTCCTCACTCAGTTCATCGGTTCCAATCCTCCATCTCCAGTTTCTCCCGACGGTGATGGTGCATTCATCCGCGCTTCATTTCCAAGCTTCATCAGATCCTGCATCTGTATGATCACCACATCTGCAATGCTTGCATAGGCAGCCCGGATCAGCGCATCCGGTATTTCTTCTTTATATTTGATATTCAGATACTCGTACAGATAAGCAAGCTCATAATCTGTTTTGTCCCTGAAGTAACCAACAATTGTTTCATTGTCATGCGTTCCCGCATAAACGACAAGATTGCAGTCGGTGTAATTATGTGGAAGATGTTCGTTTGCCGTATCATCCCCAAATGCGAACATCAAAATCTTGATGCCCGGCCATCCGGTTCTTGCCATCAGCTTCTTCACACCCGGTATCGGACTCTTTCCTGCGATATCCTCAACGATGATGTGTGTATCTCCGATCACTTTTTCGATTGCATCCGTAAGTTTCTTTCCAGGTCCCCTACTCCACTTTCCACTTCTTCCATCTTCTGCCTTGTTCGGTACGACATAATACTTTACGATCGCTGCAAAATGATCAAGCCGTATCACATCAAACAGCTTTGCATGTTCTAACATGCGCGCCTGCCACCAGGCAAATCCATCTTCTTCCATCCGGCTCCAGTTGTATACTGGACTTCCCCACTTTTGTCCATTCTCTGAAAATGCATCCGGCGGAGAACCTGCAACTCCTTTTGGCGTCCCATCCTCTTCCAATAAGAAAAGTTCCCGGTTTGCCCATACATCCACACTGTCTAATGCCACATAAAACGGAAGATCACCAATCAGCTGGATACCTCTGTTATTTGCATATTCTTTTAATTTTTTCCATTGTTTAAAAAATTCAAACTGGCAGAATTCATAGAACAATATGTCTGCATGTAACGTTGTTTCATACTCTTTTAATGCCTCAGGATCCCGCTTCGAAGCGGTTCGTCCCACTTCTGCCATTCCTCATCACCAAAATGTTTCTTTAATGCAGTATAAAGTGCATAATCAGAAAGCCATCCGGCATTTTCTTCACAGAACCTTACAAAAGCTTCATTTTCGATATCGAATCGTGCGAACGCCATTTTCAAAACTTTAAAGCGGTTCTCATAAATCATCGCATAATCAATATCCGCTTCATCATTTCCCCAATGGAAACTTCGGATCTCTTCCACACTAAGCAGCTTCTCCTGCACAAGATCATCCAGATCGATCAGATATGGATTCCCGGCAAATGCGGAATATGACTGATATGGACTGTCTCCAAAACTGGTTGGACCGATCGGCAGCACCTGCCAGTAACGCTGTTTTAAATCCACCAGCAGATCTATAAACTGGAATGCCGCATCTCCTAATGTACCAATTCCGTATGAAGATGGTAAACTTGTGATCGCTAAGAGGATTCCTGCTCCCCTTGCCATTCTTTTTGCATCCAATGATCTTCCCCGGTCCTTCCTCTCATTTTTTCGCTTTTTTCGTATCTGTGATAATTTTATTACTGGAAACGTTTTTGTCAACGAATTTGCAACTTTTAACAGCGTTTTTGCCATATTTGCCGTTTTTGCTATATCGTTTTTGTTTATTTTTACAACGAAAGCGCTCAAAAGTTTCGAAAATTTTAGTATGTCTGCTTGTCAACTTTTTGTTTTCTTTATATAATATAAAAAAATCAACTGTTTTTACTAAGGAGAGGATCTTACCCATGGCAACAATCAAAGATATTGCAACAAGACTCGGTGTTTCCGTCAGTACCGTATCAAAAGGTTTAAATGGCGCGAGTGACATCAGCGAAGAATTACGTCAGATGGTGCTTGACACTGCAGTTGAAATGGGATACGCAACAAAAAAATCAAAGAAAAAAGAAAACCGCAAACTGGCGGTTTTTATCGAAAATATGGAATATGAAACGGAAGATCAGTTTGGCTACGATATCGTACTCGGTTTCAAACAGAATGCTTTCCGCCATAATTGGGATGTCACCGTTATTCCGGTCACACCTGCTTTTCAGCTTACAGAAAAATATGATACATACATGTTAAAGAACGGTTTCTGCGGTGCCTTTTTAGTCGGATTCGCCCTGCATGACGAATGGATGCAACAGCTTTCCCACACCACAATGCCGACTGTTCTCTTTGATAACTATATCGAAAAAATCCGAACGTCTGCTACGTCGGCACCGATAACTATGAGGGCATCGACGCAGCCGTAGATCATCTTTATACGCTCGGCCACAAAAAATTGCTTTCTTAAACGGTTCCCTGCACTCCATGGTATCCGAGCAGCGCCAGGAAGCATTTTATAACAGCATGAAAGCTCACGGACTGACTGTTGATGAGAAGCTGACCGCCTACGGCTATTATGTGGCAGACAGCGCAAAGTATCACGTCCCGACGTTTCTCGGCGCAGGTGCGACTGCGATCATCTGCGGCAACGATCTGATTGCTTCCGGTGTGATCGCTGAGTGTAAGCTGCGCGGTTTCCGTGTTCCGGAGGATATCAGCGTTGTCGGTTTTGATGACCTGCCGCTCTCTGCTTCCTTAGAACCACCGCTTACCACGGTCCGTCAGGAGCGCAATGAGCTTGGAAAATGCGCTTACGTCGTTTTGAATTCGCTGGTGCACCACATCCCGTTCTGCCGGACGCAGATCCGGGCAAGACTCATCGAGAGAGAGTCGACGGCACGCTGTCCGGCGGTGCCGGAGATTAAACCGCTGGCTTAAAACTGCCAACAGATTTATCAACACTACTCTGCGTTTCGGACCGCCTCGTATACGGGGCGGTTTTCTTTTGCCGGAAGGCAGATCAGCAGAAACATGGCGGTAAGTTCTATCGTCGCGAGCAGCAGAATTGCCAACCGGTAAGACATGATCTGTCCCAGTGCTCCCGCTGCCATCTGGAATGCCACACTTCCGATCGCAAATACCATATTAAAAAATGCGTTGATACGCGCCCGCATATTTTCGGGCAGATAGCTCTGCACTGCTGTCTCACGGATGGTCGCACTTGAGATGCCAAGTGCCCCACAAAGGAAACGGTTACACAGCATCAGCGGATATGCAGATATAAAGTAAAATATCCATCAGTCCATAGACGTATAGACAAATTGGTAAACGCATAACGTTTTTTACCGGGATTTCTTTTTTATACTGAAAAAATGCCGCCAAGTCCCCGCCCGATCATTTCCGCACTTTTTAAAAATCCAAGCATCGTAACCGTAAGCCACGGCACTGTCTGGTAAAACGCCTGTATCAGTACGGTATTTCCATCTGACACACCGCTTGTGATACTCATATAAGTATAGATGTTACGAATGCCCTTTTCTTTTTTCAGATAATGAAATCCTTCCCTGATATCCTGACAATACTGCTTCCAGGTATAATCGTCCTGTGCTTCTTCCTTTTCCTCATGAATCCGGCTCTCCACGATGACAGATACCATCGTGATACCGGCAACCAGATAAAAATGTGTGCCATGGATATTTTTTCATACAAAAAGGTTGCCGCCGGGGACATTGTAATGATGACAAGTGGATAAATTGTATTGCTGACCGCATAACCCTTCTGCTCCATCCCATTCGGTATCAGATTTGGATACCATGCATCATATGCAAGACGGTAAAACACTGAGATTGTTCCCACTGCAAGGACAAATATCAGATACAACAGGTAATTGAATGCATGACCACTGATATAGAGTCCCATTACCGCATACAATACCGCCGTTACAATATCCAGTCCGACGATCCATTTTTTCTTTCCGCCTTTATCAATCAATGGAGCAACTAAAACAGAAAGGACAATGTCCGGCAAAACGCCACAGATCAGTACCAATGCTGATAAAAATGTAGATCCGGTCTCATCAAATACCAAAAGGCTGATCGGCAGGTTCATGGCTTCGCCACCTACGGCTGTTAAAATGGTTGCTATGGCGATACTGGTGAAATCTTTTGTCCAGAGTGTTTTTTGCTGGTGTGACATGTTTTTCCCTCATTTCATGTTTTGTAGTATAACGTAATGTTTATGATGTCCGGAGCAAATAGTGGATTCCAGACATCATATATCGATTGCTACAGTTATTATATATTCCACTTTAAACTAGATAAAGCGAATTGATTTGGGAAAATCGGCACAAAAAAAGCACGCTAAAACATACTTTTTCTGGTCTTTGCGGAAATTTGTTCACTAAACTCCAGTGCCTTTTTATATTTTCGCTGCCTCGTATAGGCTTCTAAAATCACATTTTTATACTGATAGAGGAAACCAAACGACTTTTCTTTTATGAGTGCCCTGATCAGTCGTTCGATCAGATCTAAATATGCCGGATCCGCCGTAAAGTCTTGCTTTTGTTCCATGCAAAGTTCCTCATACATCAGACGCTCTGCCATCTTACCCTTCATATCTTTCCGGGAAAGTAACTGTTTCATTATTGCAAGATAATGATCCGCCTCCCTGGTATTTCCAAGGAGAAGATGTAACCATGCCTTTTTATGACAGAGCAGGAAATCTTCTGACCGGACACGGTTTAAACAATCGAGTGCTTCCTCATATCTTCCAACTGCAAGATAGGTCGCCCCCATATTATAATATAATCCCTGCTCGTATTCTTTCCACCATCCGGTATTCTGTAATAGCCTTCTGGTGCGCTCATAATAGACGGTCATCATCTCATCCATATCGACACATGCATATGCGCTTCCATTCATAAAATAATAATCCGCCAGTGCATATACATTTCCCTCTTCCAACGCCGCCGTCACAAAACGGTTCTCCATCCGGTGAATCGCGTCGTATTCTGCCTGTTCATAATAACCGGAAATCAGACAGCGCATGCCAAGCGTATTTTGCAGTCCGTGCTGTACTTTCTGATACCATTCCATTTTCTCTGCCGGATCTTTTGTGAGTCTTGAACAGACCAGACTGTAATAGGCATACTGTTTTTCATCCATGCAGTCTTCTAACTGCGCTAAAGTGCTGACATTCTCATTCAAAAAATTCTGTATGTCATTTCCATCCGCTTCTTTTTTCATCAAACTTTCGATAAAGCTCTCATCTACTTCTTTCCATGTGCTCTCACTGTAATAAATTGCGGACACCAGTCTGATATCGATTGTAAGCGGTGACATCAAAAGCCTGTCCCATTTTCCGGCAAGTTTTTTCCATACCGTTTCATTTTCCAGCCCATATTGCAGATTGTAAAAAAATTCATCCATCTGTTTCCTGCTCTCAGTAAGAAACGCAGAATCTGTCTCATAATTGATTCCAAGTCTTTCAAAAAGCTGCTTTAAAATTGCCATATCCGGCTCCGCGATCCACGCTCGATTTTACTTAAATACGAAACCACACAGATGCCATAGCAGACTTCTTTCTGCCCCTTTCCCTGTCTGATCCGCTCCGCGCGCAAAATCATCCCTGCCGGATTTTTTTCTTTTCTATTCATGCTTATTTCCAAATTTTTGTCTCTGTGAACTATCTATCGTCTTTATAAAGCCCATTGGATTTTTCTGTTATAAAATTGCCTCTTAAATCGGCGCAAGCAGGTACTCACACAAAATCTGATATAATTTTTGCGGTTCAACCGGTTTTGCAATATGTGCATTCATGCCCGCTTCCTTGCATTTTCTCACATCTTCCAGCGTATCGTCTGCACTCAATGCTATGATCGGAATGATCTGCGCATCCGGCTTTGCAACCTTCCTTATCGCTCTCGCGGCAACAAAACCGTTCATGTTTGGCATCTGGATATCCATCAGTATCGCATCAAAATGATAGGGTTCTTCCGCTTTAAACTGCTCTAATGCCGCTTTTCCATCCTGCGCACTGATCACATTTACCGCCACATGCTCTAAGATACGCCTGCTGATCTCAACATCAAGTGGATGATCCTCCACAAGCAGAACCCTCTTTCCCCGCAGGATGTTCTGTATCTCCTCCGCGGAACGGTGTGCCACTTCGATCTCCGGCTGTATCTCCGCAATCTCAATCTCAAGATGGACTTTTATCTCCGTACCTTTCTGCGGCTCGCTTTTTACCGTGATCGTTCCGCCCATCAGATCAACGATGCTTCTCACGATCGCAAGTCCGAGTCCCGCTCCGTTTCCCCGTTCCCCCTGATTCACGCTCTCCTGCGTAAATGGCTGGAAGAGAATCTGCTGAAACTCTTCGCTCATTCCCATTCCGTTGTCGGACACCACATAGTCGGCACAAAATTGATTGTTGTGCGTGGCATAATTACAGATGCGGAATGTGACCTCCCCGCCCTCCGATGTAAACTTCACCGCGTTGGAGAGCAGATTAAAAAATATCTGGAAAAACCGCACTGGATCAACCATCATATTAATGTTGATCTCCTCATGCGGCATATGAAATCGGATCCATTTGCGCTCACACATCGGCTCCATCATATTTTCCACTTCATTTAAAAATTCCGTAAACGAATACGGCTTGGGATGAAGATGGAACTTTCCGTTTTCGATCTTAGACATATCCACCAGATCATTCAAAAGTCCCATCAGAAATTCACTCGCGCCGCGTATCCGGTTTAAGCACTCTTCCATCCGCTCCGGATGTTCCGTCTCTTCAAGTCCTAACGCCGTTGCCCCCACGATCACGTTCATCGGTGTCTTGATCTCGTGACTGATGCGCGACAAAAACTCTGTTTTTACTTCTGCAACTTCCTCTTTCGCTGCATCCCTCTGCACCTGCACGCGCCGCAGACGCACCGTGTCAAACAAAAACAATCCCACAAGTGCCGCGATCAGTACTGCGATCAACATTGTCTGTTCCATAACAAAAACCCCCAGTGGTTTCTACTCTTCATAAATGACTGCCTGTTTTCCGGCAATCTTATAAGGATAATTTTACCATAGGGGTTTGGTGGGGTGCAACTGGATTAGGTGGAGAAATCACTTTAACTTTCTGTTGCAGATACACTTGTCAAATGTTTGAAATATGATTTATTTTCATTCTTTTCCAAGCACTCCCAGCACTTTGTGCAGCAGCCGGTACAACTCATCAGCATCTTCTTTCTCCAGACACACGCAGCAGCCCATTTTTTTGGCACCAGAACGGCATCCTCTTTCAGCTTTTCGCCGAGTTCTGTGATCGTCACATTTAACACACGCTCATCCTCACTGTCCCTTGCGCGTACAAGATAGCCTTTCTGCTCAAGCTTTTTCAGGACAGGCGTGAGTGTGCCGGAATCCAGATATAAAAGTGCTCCCATATCTTTCACGCTGATCTGTCTGTGTTCCCAGAGCACCATCATCGCGATATACTGCGTGTATGTCAGGTCAAGCTCATCTAAAAAAGGCTTGTACTTGCGCACGATCTCTTTGGAACAGGCGTAAAGTGGAAAACACAACTGGTTTTCCAGTTTTAATGCATCATATTTATCTGGCATGATAATCCTCATTTCTACCGGTACACCATTCTGCAATCCAGATTATTCCCAGACGATGTACCAGTTCACAGTCAGCTCTTTCTAATTCAGATGTTCCTCGATAAAGCTGCGCATTGCGTCTTTCGGCTGGAATCCAACCGTTCTTGCCACTTCCACGCCATCTTTTAACACGATGACTGCCGGGATGCTGACAATGCGGTACTCCTGTGCAAGTCCCATGTTTTCATCGGAATCTGCGTTGTAAAACTCTGCCTTGCCGGAGAGTTCCTCGGATAATTCTTCCATCACCGGTGCTAACATCTGGCACGGTCCGCACCATACTGCGGAAAAATCAACAACTGCTGCACCTTTTTTTGCCTCATTTAAATCGTTATTTGTAATTTTCTTTACCATAATATTTTCCTTTCCTGCGCAGTTCTTTGCGCATGACACACTGTTTTTTGTGATATATTTGCTGTAAAATACGTTCCGGTTTTAGTCCCACACATTTCTGTTCATGCGGGCTGCCTCTTTACTGCTTCCCGGCTTCGCGTTTTTTCGCATCCAGATAAGCCACTGCGGATAATGCCGCAACATTGCCCTGTCCGGCTGCTTTGATATACTGATACGGTGTTCCCGTAATATCTCCACAGGCGAAAAGTCCCGGAATATTTGTCTCCATCGACAGATTGACCTTTACATGATTTCCGTCTAATTCCAGACCCGGCACAAGCTGTTTCGGGGATACGGCATCCCGCAGTACAAAAATGCCATCCACAAGGTACTCCCCCTGCTCTGTGCGAAGTCCCCCGGCTTTCTTTTCACCAAAGATCTCCTTCGGACGTTCTTTGATCACCGTTACCTGCTCTGATACGCCAGGTACATCCTGATACATTGGAAAATAAAGTATCTCTGCTGCCACTTCCGCAAGAAAATCGGCTTCGTGTTCCGCATCTTTTCCGTAACCGATGACGGCAACCTTCTTTCCTTTATAAAAGCATGCATCACAGGTCGCACAGTAGCTGACACCCCGTCCTAACATCTCTTCCTCGCCCGGAAGTGTTTTGCCTGAGACAACGCCGCACGCTAAGATCACACTCTTTGCCTCAAGCACTTCCCCGCCTGCCTGGATTGCAAAATAGTCGCCCATCGCATAGACTGTGCCGATCCGGCTGTCCGTAATATTGATCTCCATCATGGCAAGCTGCTTTTCAAACGCCTTCGCCATATCCGCTCCGGTCACCGCCGGGAGTCCCGGATAGTTCATGATCTGATGCGCCTTGCTGACCTTGTCGCTCATCTGCTTTTTCCCGATCAGCAAAATATTTTTATTTCTTACCTTTGCCGTCAATGCAGCAGAAACGCCGCCAGGTCCGGTTCCGATAATCGCTATGTCTGCTCTCTCCATTTTCTCTCCATCTCAAAATCATTGTTTTAAATTTAATTGTGTGCAATCTTTACGTTTTTTATCTTACAGGAAGATACCATCACTTGTCAAGTAAAAAAGAACCGTGAGATTATTTTCCCACAGTTCTCTTTTCCTATACGTTATTTTATTTTGCTGTAAACTTGTATACTTTCGACCTTGTTCCCCATGTATCACGCTCCGTCGGATAATATTTCGAATCCATCAGACAGTATTTGGAGCCTTTTTTTCAGTTTCAGATTTTTTTTATACGCTCACACTTCTCCCTCTTTCAATATCTTTTTAATGTTGAGGAAAAATAATGTCGCTGCAACTGTCACCGAAATAAAATCCGAAACCGGCTCTGCTAAAAAAACGGCAAATACTTTATCTGCAAAGAAATGCGGCAGGATATAAATCAGCGGAATCAGCAGGATAATCTTTCGCAGGCATGCAATAAACAATGAGATTTTTGCCTGTCCGAGTGCCATGAATACCTGCTGCACCGCAAGCTGGATTCCGAATACTCCGGTCGCTGCCATATAGATGCGCAGTGCCCATTTGGTCATTTCAAATAATTCCTGGGAACTGCTGTTGAACAGATGCACAAAAAATCCAGGTGCAATTTCCACCGCCAGACAGAAGATCATCGTGTATGTAAAACTGCAGATCATAAGCAGACGATATGCCTTTTTCACACGATCTGTCTTTTTCGCACCATAGTTAAAGCTCATGATTGGCTGCGCTCCCTGTGCAATTCCCTGTACCGGCATAAACTGAAGCTGCATAATACTGCTTAAGATCGTCATGGCTCCGACCGCCACATCACCGCCATAGCGCGATAAGGACGCGTTAAATGCAATATTGATTGCGCTCTCCGTCGCATTCATGATAAAAGGCGATACACCAAGTGCACATACCGGCAAAAGTACGGAGCTTTCGGCTTAAAATACTTTGTCTTTATTTTCAGCTTTGTCTGTTTGCCCGTCAGAAAAAGGATGACCCATACCGCTGAAACTGCCTGGGAGATCACCGTTGCAAGCGCGGCTCCCTGCACACCCATGCCAAATACGAAAATAAAGACCGGATCTAAAATGATATTGCAGACTGCCCCGATCAGAACCGTTTTCATACCGACTTTGGAAAATCCCTGTGTATTGATAAAGGAATTTAATCCCATCGTAAGCATGACAAACAAAGTCCCTTTTCCGTAAATGTTCAGATAAGAAAGCGCATACGGCAGCGTATTGTCACTTGCACCAAACAGCATCAGAAGCGGCTCCGCTGCAAACTGCAGTACCACAACTAAAATCAATGCGATCACGATCAATGCCATGGTACAGTTGCCGAGTATCTCCTCCGCCTCATCATTTTGCCTTTTCCCATGAAATAGCAACACGCGGCGCCCCGCCATACCCGATCAGACCGGAAAATGCCGTGACAATCATCAGAATCGGGAAGCAGAGTCCAAGACCGGTCAGTGCCACGCCCCCGTTTTCCGGGATATGACCGATATAAATACGATCCACCAGATTGTAAAGAAGATTGACGAGCTGTGCGATCACAGATGGTACCGCCAAGGTCAGCAAAAGTCTGCCGACGCTTCCCTCGCCGAGATTAATTTCATTTTTTGACTGTTTCATTTATATCCTCTTTTCCTGAACTTATTTTTAACCATGTAGCTATAAAAACTGCTTCCAGTTTCTCTGTTTATAAATCATGTGTTGCAGCAAATTTTTCCAGAATCTTTTTCTGCTTATAATGATAATAAATGATCATCCCACCGCGCTGACCAGCCATGTAATTGGGTAACATGCCACGATCTGTGAGAGTGTGCCATCCGGTACGATCCAGGTGACCCATACGACACGCAGCACACAGATACCGATCATCGTCATTGCCGTCGTCACGATCACATGCCCCTGCGCGCGCAGTGCGCCGGAATATACTTCGATAAACACAAACAGAAAATAGGTCGGCGATATGATCTGCATCATGCTAAGACCAATTTCCACTACATTCGCATCTGTGGTAAATATGCCAAATAAAAATCTTCCCGCCGACATTAAGATCACACTCAGAAGAATCGCAGTTACAAGTGCCATGCCAAGACATTCCCTTGTTCCTTTGCGGACGCGGTCCATTTTTCCGGCACCAAAATTCTGACCAACGAACGTGGTCGCAGCGATTCCAAACGCACTGTTGATCATCCAGAAAAGGCTGTCTATTTTGCCAAATGCAGCCCATGCCGCCATTGTGTCAACGCCAAATCCGTTTAACGCAGCCTGCACGATCACGTTTGAAATACTGTACATGCTCGACTCGATACCGGTCGCAGTCCGATGGCGAGCATATTTTTCAGCACACTTTTATGGATCCTGATTTCGCGTGGAATTAACTTTAAGCCGGCAGTATGATACATTAATGCCACACTGACGAGCACAGCGCTGATCCCCTGCGCGATCAGTGTTGCCACTGCCACGCCAAGGACTCCCATTTTAAATCCAAGCACCAGCACCAGATCCAGAATAATATTGACGATGCAGCAGACGATCAGAAAATAAAGCGGACGTTTCGAATCGCCGATTGCCCGTAAGATTGCCGCTCCCATATTGTAAACAAAAATAAATAAGAGTCCCGCAAAATAAATCCGCACATAAAGTGTCGAGTCAGGCAGCAGATTTTCCGGCGTATTCATCCATTTTAAAACCATACGTGTCATAACAACACCGATCACTCCGGCAATGATACCGCCTGTGATTGCAAATGCATATGCCGTGTGCAGTGCCTTATGCAGCTGTTCCTCATTTTTTGCCCCAAAATGCTGGGAGATCATAACTGTTGCGCCGGCAGATAATCCGGTAAAAAATCCGACCACCAGATTGATGATCTGACCGGACGAACCGCTGACGCAGGATAGTGCCTCTTTTCCGACAAACCGTCCGACGATCACCGCGTCCACCGTATTGTAAAGCTGCTGGAAAAATGTTCCCACCAGTATCGGGAAAAAGAATAATAAAAGCTGTTTCCAGATGACTCCCTCTGTGATTTTATTTTCCATTGTATCTTTTGCTGACATAAAAATCTCCATTCTTGCGCAGCTTTCTGCGCATCTCAAGTTTGTGCGCAAGCACAAATCTTGCGTGTGAAAAATCTTATTTTTCACACTATTGCCTCACTTCTTGATTGTTCTTTACAAATGAATTTATTTTTTTCCGCAGATCAGATCATAACTCTCTGCGATCATCCGTCTGATTTCCTCATCCGGTATGCTTCCATCCAGAATAACGGTATTCCAGTGTTCCTTGTTCTGATGATATCCCGGAATCACCGCTGCATATGCCTCCCGCCAGAAATCGCGCCACTGCGGATCAACTTTTATATTTATGCGCATCTGTCCTTCGTACTCATAAGTCCAGAGAAATGCCTTTTTGTTCTTTTTATACCGCACCAGAATCCAGTTTGGATCGTGGAACGGTGTGTCCTGATAGACATCTTTAAATGTCATGCCAAAAGATAATGCTTCCTGTCTGGTTGTCATGGACTTTCTTCCTTTCTTTTATCTTCGGATTTTACGGATAATTGTACTCAAAATACGTTCTAAAAAATGTCCTGCCATAGGTAGTCCAATAAATCCGCTTTTTAATAATAGTAATCCGGCTCCCATAGAAAACAGAAAGGATGCCGCTATCTCTATTACTATTTTCCGGTCAAATTTTAATTTGCAGATCAGACATTGTATACAGATGCTGATACACCAGGCAAACGCTGTAACCGGTATGGACAAATACAAATCTAATATAATTCCATAATTCCAGTCTGTTGTATTTTAAGATGAAACTAATGGTATCACAGATGCAGCTATTACACTATAGCGTTCCAAAAATTTTACTTTTGACTTTTCCACACATATCTGTATCAGAAAATTAAGCCCAAACCATACTCCTGACAACAAAATTCCTGAAACTAAAGTTAAAATTATATAAATTATCTTTATTACTGCAGCTCCCTCACTTCTCTCATAACCATCAGCTCCCGCTCCACCCACGGAATATGTTCCACATCAGCTACCCTGTTTTCCTCTCCTGTGCTATATACAATGACGAAACCTTAAGTCCTGTCTGTTGCAGTACATATGCCTTTATCTGCTCTTAAGCTGCTTGTCTCCGCTCCGCTTCGATCCGTGCCAGACAAAGGTCCCCCGGACCTTTAGCGCCCCTTAAATTCAGATAAATCCATATCCTCCAGGGAGAAGTCCACCTTCACTTTTCTTGTATCGACCATTCACTTGGAAAGCAAGACAACCGTCTCCACATGCACCGAGACACCAATATTGATGTCCTGCGTTAACGGGAACTTGTCGTTCATTTTTGACGTTAATGGAAACATATCATTTACTGTCCCTTCTTGTAAAGCTACTCAGCTTAAATTAGCCTTGATATAGTTTTTGAGAAGTGTGATTCGATCTTCAGTATCAATTCCATCCTCATTCTGCGGAATGACTATGGTGTCTACAATCTCATCTCCAACGTTCTTTCTTCTCAAATATGAATTGTTTGTACAAATAATATGCTCATCTCCAAAGATCAACCTCTGTCCCATATCGTCCTTAGACAAGTGCGCTTCTGAAGCAACCTTCAAATAAGGATAATATGAGTTCTGTGACATCTGAGTCCTTGTCTGCATAACCAAGAACATATATGGATTTGCTGCAGCTGAATTGTTATGCATCTTTCCATATGCGCCTGGGCGGTATTCACGATACTTGATGTAGTAGTATCTGAATGGATACAGGTTGTTACTCTCGCACTCCTGTAAGTATCATCTGCTATCTTCTTAAGTACCTCATTTGTGAATTCTTCATTGGTATCCAACAACGAAATCAGAATACTCTTTGTGTTATCAAATCCAGAATTCGCACTCTTATGGAATAACCCGTCCCATGCAAATTGATATGTCGATCCGTACTGGTAACGCCACTTATTTCTCTCAACCTGTCCATAATCTCCTAATGCCATCATTGCACAGTCAATTCTATCAAGGCTGCACTTAAACAGAGATTCAAATCGCTTCGTGAATGCAAGGTTCTCAAGACCGACGATACTGATCTGTCCGTTAAGCAAGAAATGATCTTCCAGTTCAAACATGGTTTCTTGCATAGCTGGATTGGCATCGATAAATGTAATCTTCTCTTTTTCTTCTGAGAGCTGACTTACATTAAAGTTATTCTCGATCGAATCGTCAATAGCACCATTCATGATGATAGCATCTGCTTCCGCCAAAATAGCTGGCATTCTATTTCTATCTGTTCTGTCTGAAACCTCATCCTCAGAATTTCGGATCAGGTTATTTACAATACGAATTCTTCTTCTGAAATCCGCCTCTGTAACCTTATCAACGTTCTGCAGATATGTAGTAATTGCATATAACAGCACAATTCTATTTAACGGGAACTGTCTGATACGGCCGGTTTTATCGGAATATGCATGTAAGCAATCCTCAAATATATTCAGGTTAAATCGGTTCTCAACAAGAATTTTACCACTCTCATGTTTGTTAGCCATGAAAGACTTCAAGAAGTCTGTCGGAGAATCATATCCAGGAATATTGCACCAGCAATCGAAGAAGCTCTCCATTGTTTCAATGTTCTTAATTGCATCAGGACACTTAGCTGAGAAGTATTGTTGCAAAAGATCAAACGCATCATTGCTTCTACCCAGTGGTGACTCATTCTGGCGATAGCAAATTACATCACAAATAAACTTGAAGTAACGCAGAAATTCATCATCGATAATATTATCGTCAGAAGAACCACTGCCGCTATTACGATATTCCCATAATAGATCTGTCCAATCACGGTCAATCTTACCCATGATACGATTTGCTCTTTGTTCATCTATACTGCGAATTTCACGCTCAAGCTCTGCTTTGAAATGCTCAAATAAAGTAAGTGGCTTACCACGTGAATTCATTTTTATGTAGAGTTCATCAGTCAGTCCCATATCCTTAATAGGAAGGAAGTAGAATGTAACGCAGTTTTCTTTGAGCTTATCCCAGAGATCAGTAACATCCTTGAATTTGTCATCAATTGCATCAAGCATTACAAGCATTGAGCTAATTGTAGGATCATTCTCCCAATCGAGCGGGAACCATGCCTGGTTTACAATTTCCTTTGAGATTGCTGTTTTGAATTCAGGTTTATAATCTACCAGATCAATACAGAAATATCTCGCACTGTATCTGGTCTCATAGCTAAACTTCTTCAAAAACTCGTAATTCTCTTCCGATATGTTACCTTTTTTGCTGCATACCAGTGAAGCAAAAATAATGTAGTAAGGCGCTGCTGGCCATCCAGCGGTGTCATATTTCCTTCATCATCTATATCGCCATAAACGAAATCGAGCGTAATTGGTTTCTCTGTTACTGCCTTATATAAAGACTCAAGAAATCTACCTCTTACGCGAGTTACATCAGATCCTTTTCTGCCCTGTGCATAATCTCTTTGGATAATTGGAATGATGATCTTTTTAAGCTGCACAGCCTCCGGGCCTTCTCCAAATGTTGTATCAAAAATGTCTATAAAGGAGTGAAGTGTAGTCGCCATATTATTCTTCCTCCTTTTCTAGAACGATTGGCTCTTCGAGATAATTTACCAGCACTGTATTCATTGCATCAACGTAAGCAACCCTATCTGCGTGTCCCCAGAAATGGAGCTGATTATCTGCGGACGGCGTGTAATATTTCAGGAACACCATTCTTGTACAGAATGGAATATACTGGCCAGCCTTGTCCATTTTAATAATTTCGTTTCTTTTTACGTCAAACGTCGAGTTATTCAACGCAGCATTGTCCGTCGAACTCAGCAGTGCCATATTAGCAATTGAATGCAAATACTCTGTATTACCCTTAACCGAAAGTAAGTCTACAACTCTCTGCTGAATTGCATCAAACTCCTGACGTTCCAGTTTATCCTTAGCAATAGCGCTATTCATAAGTTCGATCAATTCTTCAGAATCATCACTTACAGACTTTACAGACGGAATATGAAGTGTGAGCCACTCTTTCCACATTTCCTGTGTTCGTAAACCTTCTGACTGTTGCGCATGAATATGCTCCAGGCTCCAGGTCACTTTGCCACCTCTGCCAAATTTGTATTTATCAAACGGGAACCACTGAGAATGCTCACCATTTCTTCGGACTGATTCAACATTAAATAATAGAAGCAATGTGGCAATCTTTTTCTGATCTAATGGTTTCTCGTAACTTAAATCTGAGTAGTTACCCTTAATTTTTATGCTGTCTCGAATATAGCCATCAAGGGAGTCCCTAAATCATCCTTAGTCTTATCCTTCGAGAGGTCGAAAATCTTCTGAAGTGTCAGTGTTCCGGACGCAATAAGATAACCAATCTTATGATATAGTTCATGGTTTCCATGCCAATCCTTCAACACTAAGAACGTCTGCTGGATGCTCCGCCAGATGCTGTCTAATGACTTGGTCTGACGCATTTCATCAAATTTAAAGAATGTATAATACTTCTCCCTATTATCAGCTGGCTTTCCTGATATAAGATCCAACACGAGATCTATTCTTGTCTGATAGTCAGCATTTGCTTTATTCGTCAAGAAGTACCACAGAGAATTGTTGTGGAGTTCCTTCTCCATGTTATCCCACTGAAGAGATATCTCTTCTTGTTTTTCCTTATCGACATCTTCGTCAGTATCTTTGCTAAGAAACATAGCTTTTACCAGTTCTGCATTTGTAAGTGGTATCTTACCAATATTCAAACGTGTAAAGAGACCAATCGCGTCCTCAGCTTCTCCAACCTCATACCAGATAATTTTTACGATTTCATCAAAGTACTTATTTACATTTGTCAGAGTAGATTTTCTGTCCCTTGCAGAAAACCATTTCTTGATACTTTCATAAGCAGCACAAAGGAACCAGAAATCAATGTTTTCTTCCTTGCGGGATTCGTCGATTGATTTTAAGAACTCCTCAGACTTCTCTCTGGTTTCGTATGAAAGGGTAAATCTCGCTCATCTATAAAGCCAAAACTCTCTTCATTCATAAAACGGTATATAAGATAGATAGTTGTTAGACGCTGCTGCCCATCAATCAATTCATATCTGTCACCATTTTTTCTTACTACAACCGGCTGTAAACAGTAGTTGCGTTTGCCCTCAGTAGAATAAATATCATCGAGCAGACGAACTACTTCTGTTTCTCCCCAACGATAACCACGCTGGTAAGAAGGAACATAAAAGTCTCCTGTTATATCCCCGACAAGCTTTGTGTCGAGTTTAATCTCATTATTCATATAGCTACAATTCCTTTACTTGGTCTTTTTCACGTAAGTAAGCTCAATGTCATAGCCGAGCTGTTCCATCATCTGGACAAATGTCTTATTCACAATCTTTTCTGGACTCTTGATAAGACGATTCACATATGATGGAGATGTGCCTACCTTCTCAGCGAGTTCTGCTTGAGTGGTCTGTTCTTCTACGCACTTAACTTTTACATCTATTTCAATATTATTTTTAAGCATATTCTCCACCGCAGCACTTTCTGTTCAACTAGATTTCACTATTAGTTCAACTCATTATACCACAAGAATATGAACATTTCATCAAAACACGACAAAAAAAGACAGCCGGATCATTTCCGACTGCCTCGCTTGCTTTGATTATGCTTCCACTTCGATCTGAAGACCTGACTTAAACTCGACCACCAGCTTCTCGTCGTAAACCGTTATCTTCTCGATGAGACGCCTTACCAGTGCTTCGCTGTATTCCGTAATCGCCTCTGTCTGCTCATCTAGGAAATTGTCGAGATCTTCGAGACGCTCCTGGAGTTCCTGATGCTTGGCTGCGGTAGTCATCAAATCCTGATGTTCTTCTCTGAGGTCGATGATCTCTGCGCCAATGCTATCAATCAAGGCATCATCATGTCCGGCTTCGAGGAGTTCCTTCTGCTTCTCCTTTATCTTCTCGTCGATTTCTGCGATGGCATCCGCAACTCCGCCATCAAGAACGGCTTTGATATTCTCCTTCAGACTGGTATGATATCCGCTTTTCTAGACCAGGCATCGTTAATCGCTGTGAGGACCGCAGCATGCAAGTCTTCCTCTCTCAGCGTTCTGGCCGGACAGTCAATTCCACTGTCCTTCTTCAGAACTCTGCTAACGCATCGCCATACCGTTGACTTGCAGCCTCGGTTGTTCCACTTGATCCTGCGATAGATGTCTCCACAGTGACCACAGAACACGATACTGGAAAGTGCGTACCTGCTGCTATAAATTCTCTTCTTCCCATCCGGCGTGATGTTTGCTCTTCTGGCTATCTCTGCCTGGACTCGAAGGAAGATATCCTTAGCTATAATGGCCTCGTGGCTGCCTTCAACATAGTACTTCGGCAGGTTTCCCTTATTCGTTGCTCGCTTCTTATCCAAGATGCTCACCGTGTAAGTCTTCTGCAGAAGCGCATCACCGATGTACTTCTCGTTGGTAAGTATCTGCTTGTATATAACCTTTCTTCTGAACTTTGGTGCAAATACTATATGATATTTGTATGTCCATTTTATGTGTGATAAACTGTTGTTATCCATTCGGATACCTCCTTGTTATATTGAATTTGGTTGGCGAACCTTAAACTCATTATAACATGGAGTGGATTGTCAACACTTTTTCAGACAAATTTTTTTAGGTTATTTTTCCGATATTGTACAGGCGTTTGATACCCTAAGGAAGAATGTATGCGGTGATGATTATACCAGTTTACATAATCCCATAGTTTT
>ENA-OQJH01000407-OQJH01000407.1-human-gut-metagenome-genome-assembly--contig:-NODE-407-length-24379-cov-1.900957_pt1 | contig 24379 bp, 32 predicted proteins | sample MGYA00242597_ERZ504763 | MGnify/ENA primary metagenome ERZ504763 (study PRJEB26092, sample SAMD00036359) | human gut metagenome | host: Homo sapiens | study: EMG produced TPA metagenomics assembly of...
CGATCTTATCAATCGTTACTTGATCTAAACTTGAAATATGAGGCATGACTGCTCCTTCTTTTTTATTTATCAACTTTACCAACGGTCTTTTAATTTATTCTGTAATCTGTATATCGTATTAAGAGCATCGATCGGAGTCATATTTCCAACGTCAAGATTTTTCAATTCTTCAAGAACATCGTCATCTTTTACTGTGTCAAAGAGCGACATCTGCGCAATATCTACATCATCGTATTTTTTTACTTTCGGTTTCTTTTTTACGACACGTTCTTTTGACGCAATCTCACTTACTCTTGCCGTAATATCTTCATCACTTAGCTCTTCTACAATCTCTTTTGCGCGGCCGATCACAAGCTCCGGAACACCTGCAAGTTTTGCAACTTGAATTCCGTAACTTTTATCTGCTCCGCCTTTGACAATCTTTCGTAAAAATACAATGTCATCACCTTTTTCTTTTACCGCGATACAGTAATTGTTTACATTATCGATTTTTTCCTTCCAGTTCTGTCAGTTCATGATAATGTGTTGCGAACAGCGTTTTTGCACCTAAAAGTCTGCTGTCGCTTATATATTCGATCACCGCCCAGGCAATCGACAATCCGTCAAACGTACTTGTGCCTCTCCCGATTTCATCAAGAATCAACAGGCTTTTTGACGTAGCGTTTCTAAGAATATTTGCAACTTCCGTCATTTCAACCATAAATGTACTCTGACCGGAAGCAAGATCGTCCGAGGCTCCGACTCTTGTGAAAATACGGTCTGAAAGACCGATATTAGCGCTTTTGGCAGGTACAAACGAGCCGATCTGCGCCATAAGAGCAATGAGCGCCGTTTGACGCATATACGTCGATTTTCCTGCCATATTCGGTCCTGTAATAATAGAAATCCGGTGTTTTTTATCATCAAGATATGTATCGTTTGAAATAAACATTTCATTCGGGATCATCCGCTCTACAACAGGGTGACGTCCTTCTTTTATATCAATTACTCCTTTTTCGTTGATCTTAGGCCGAACATAGTTATTGCGTTCCGCAACGAGAGCAAGGGAAGCAAAGGCGTCAAGCGCCGCTACTGCTTTAGCGGTTTTTTGGATACGCTCTATCTGACTTGCAATCAAATCTCTTACTTCACTGTACAGTTCATATTCCAATGCATAAAGTTTGTCCTCCGCTCCAAGTATCATGTCTTCTAATTCTTTCAGCTCGGGAGTAATATATCTTTCTGCATTTGCCAATGTCTGTTTCCGTGTATAATATTCCGGAACCATTTCTTTGTAAGAGTTTGTCACCTCTAAATAATATCCGAATACTTTATTGTACTTAATCTTTAGATTTTTAATCCCGGTCTTTTCACGCTCGTCATTTTCAAGCTTTGCCAACCAGTCTTTTCCATCGGACTTTGCGCGGCGCAGCTTATCAACTTCTTCGTTATAACCGTCATTAATAATATTTCCTTCTTTCATCGCAATGGGAGGATCTTCCCGGATTGCTTTTTTACAAGTATACAGAGATCTTCAAGAGGATCAAGATCAACAGCAAGATTCTTTTAAAGTTCTGCTTTCATTTCTTGCAATATATACAAAAGTGCGGGAAGCATCTCCAGAGAACTTCTAAAGGCAGTCAGGTCTCTTGGATTGCAGATCCGTACGCTATCTTTGTGATCAGTCGTTCCAAATCATACACAGGAGACAGATATTCTCTGATTTCTTCACGAGAAATCGCCTGTTCTTTCAATTCCTGTACTGCATCCAGACGACGAATAATCTCTGTCTTATCGATCAGCGGCTGCTCCACATATTTTCTCAATGTACGAGCTCCCATTGCTGTCTTTGTTTTATCGAGAACCCACAGAAGAGATCCCCTTTTTTGTTTTTCACGGAGAGTTTCGCAAAGTTCAAGATTTCTTCTTGTCGAACTGTCGATCATCATAAACTTGCCTGCGGCATAAGGCGTAATATGTGTCAGATTTGAAAGCGAGTTTTTCTGTGTTTCCAACAGATACTGCAGAAGAGCTCCGGCGCTGATGATTCCGCAATCATAATCTGCAAGTCCAAGTCCGGCAAACGAGGAAACCTCAAAATGTTCCAAAAGTTTTTTACGGCATACTTCATCGTCAAAATACCATGATTCAAGCGAATAAATCGTAATTCCAAGCCGATCTTTCATTCCGTCCATGTCGACGCCGCTCATATAAAACGCTTCATTGCATATAATCTCCGACGGTGAGAATCGATAGATTTCATCTAATAATTTCGCACTGTCCGGAATCTCCGTTACAAAATAATCTCCCGTCGAAATATCGGCAACAGAAACGCCGTACCTGTCTGCAATATATACAATACACATAATATAGTTGTTCTTTGTTTCGTCCAACGCTTGTGTATCAAGATTTGTTCCCGGGGTTACGATACGTACAACTTCCCTTTTAACGATTCCTTTCGTCGTTTTCGGATCTTCTACCTGTTCGCAGATTGCCACTTTATAGCCTTTGGCAACAAGTCTGTTTAAATATCCTTCTACGGCATGATACGGAACTCCGCACATAGGCGCCTTTTCTTCCTGCCCGCAGTTTTTCCCGGTTAAAGTGATTTCCAACTCCCTTGATGCAGTCAGGGCATCTTCAAAAAACATTTCATAGAAATCACCCAATCTATAAAATAGAATGCAGTCTTGATATTGAGACTTTGTCTCCATATACTGCTTCATCATTGGTGTTAATTCAGCCACATTCCTACTCCTTTGTACATAAAAATAACAGTTTTAAACATAGTACCACTACGCTCTTATTCTATGGTAGTATAGCATTTTTAGACAATGCGTTCAACATCAAGAATTCTAATGAGCAAAAATCGGCATCAGTTCATTTTGACAGCAATATAAATTTATAGAATATGAAAACCCGGCTTTATTTCTCTGTATAAATAGCAAAGCAGATATCCGCTTATAATAATCCCGAATGTACATAGTCCCGAAAAAAGAACAGCGAACGGAAAGCAGATCTGCCCCATAAGGTGAAACGGCTGATCTGTATAATCCCAGACATTCCATCCCATAACTTTATTTACTATGATCCTGTGATAAATTCAGCAGATACTACAAACGCCGTACACCAAAGGACTTGTTTCCAGAGAGGCTCTCTCCACTTCGTCCATAACCCTTGTTGTGCGAAAAATATAAAACAGATTCCGCCCAACAAAAACATCGACCAATGAGAATATCCTCTGAAAATAATTTCTATCATATAATAAAGCGTTCCTCCCAACGCTCCCATAAACAAATATTCACTTAATTTTTCATTTTCATCTTCCGGACTCATCTCCTGTTTTTATCTCTTATTATAGTCTGAACATTTTAAAAAAATATATAACATATTCCTTTTCGACTTTCAAAATAATTGCCTAAGTTATCACTGTATGATATAATAAATAAGATTATGGACAGTTCAAAGTATCCGAGACCACTGAAAAATATATTTTTCGTAAAATATGTTTTTCAGTAGTTTCGGGACATTTGTAAAAACCGTTCACGATTGATGACAACATAGATTGAAAAGGAGAATAACATGTACAAAATGTATGAAATGGAACTTGCAGGCAGAACACTGCGTGTAGATGTAGACAGAGTTGCCAAACAGGCAAACGGCGCTGTTCTGATGCATTACGGAGACACAACTGTTTTGTGTACATCAACGGCATCTGAAAAGCCAAGAGACGGAATTGATTTTTTCCCTCTTAGTGTTGAATATAACGAAAGACTTTACGCTGTCGGAAAAATCCCGGGAGGATTTAATAAAAGAGAAGGGAAAGCATCCGAAAACGCAATTTTAACCGACCGAGTTATCGACCGTCCGATGCGCCCTCTTTTCCCGAAAGATTATCGAAATGACGTAACTTTGGAAAACCTTGTAATGTCAGTAGATCAGGACTGCAGCCCGGAACTTACCGCAATGCTTGGAGCTTCTCTTGCGACAAGTATTTCCGATATTCCGTTTGACGGCCCGATATCTACAACACAGGTCGGACTCATTGACGGAGAGTTTGTGTTTAACCCGACGGCAGCTCAAAGAGAAGTTTCTGATCTCGCACTTACGGTTGCTTCTACAAAAGAAAAAGTGATTATGATCGAAGCCGGAGCGAACGAAGTTCCGGAAGACCGCATGATCGAAGCAATTTTTGCAGCACATGAATTAAACCAGAAAGTCATTGCTTTTTTCGATACGATCGTTGCAGAATGCGGAAAGCCGAAACATGAGTATGAAAGCTGTGCGATTCCCGAAGAACTGTTTGACGCAATCAAAGAAATCGTACCGCCTGCCGAAATGGAACAAGCTGTATTTACAGACGAAAAGCAGATAAGAGAAGACAATATTCGTCAGATTACAGAAAAATTAGAAGAAGCATTTATAGATAATGAAGAATGGCTCTCTCTCCTTGCGAAGCCATTTACCAATATCAGAAAAAACTGTAAGAAAAATGATCTTAAAAGATCACAAACGTCCGGACGGACGCGCTATCGATCAGATCAGACCTCTTGCAGCAGAAGTGGATCTTCTTCCAAGAGTCCATGGTTCTGCAATGTTTACAAGAGGACAGACCCAGATTTGTACGGTAACGACACTGGCGCCTTTGTCTGAAGCACAAAGACTTGACGGTCTTGATGAATCAGAAACGACTAAGCGATATATGCACCATTATAATTTCCCTTCATATTCTGTAGGTGAAACAAAACCGTCAAGAGGACCTGGAAGACGTGAGATCGGACATGGTGCGCTGGCAGAAAGAGCTCTTCTCCCGGTACTTCCAAGCGAAGCCGAATTTCCATATGCCATCCGTACAGTATCTGAAACATTTGAATCAAACGGCTCTACTTCACAGGCAAGCGTATGCGCATCCAGTATGTCGCTTATGACAGCCGGAGTACCGATCAAAGCTGCAGTAGCCGGTATTTCCGCAGGTCTTGTAACTGGAGATACAGACGATGACTATCTTGTTCTTACCGATATCCAGGGACTGGAAGACTTCTTCGGAGATATGGACTTTAAAGTAGCCGGTACACATAAAGGTATTACAGCTATTCAAATGGATATTAAGATTCACGGACTTACAAGACCGATCATTGAAGAGGCAATTTCTGCGACAAAGAAAGCCAGAACCTATATCATTGACGAAATCATGAATAAGGCAATTTCTGAGCCAAGAGCAGAAGTCGGTGAATTTGCACCTAAGATCATTCAGATGCAGATCGATCCGCAAAAGATCGGCGATGTTGTAGGACAGCGCGGAAAAACGATTAACGCAATCATCGAACAGACAGGTGTGAAGATTGACATTGATGATGAAGGTTCCGTTTCCATTTGTGGTACAGAAAAAACAGCAATGGAAAAGCTGCGAAGATCATACACACGATCGTAACCGACTTTGAAGCAGGTCAGGTCTTTGAAGGAAAAGTTATAAGTATTAAAGAATTTGGCGCTTTTCTTGAGTTTGCACCGGGAAAAGAAGGTCTCGTTCATATCTCAAAAATCGCTAAAGAACGTGTAAATAAAGTTGAAGATGTACTCTCTCTCGGAGATGTTGTAAAAGCTGTTTGCCTTGGAAAAGACAAAATGGGAAGATTCAGCTTCAGCATCAGAGACGTTGCAGAATAATAATTAAGGGCAAGTTGAGATAGCGTAGTAGAGGCAAAATTTCCCAATCGCCCTCATCCCGCCCAAATTAAAAATTGAGACTCAGTACGGAGGATGATTCCTCTGTATTGGGTCTTTTTCTAAAACGGTCGTACACACCAAGATCCTCCAGACAAGGAATTAGACTTCCGTCATATAAAAAAGGAACAGATCAAATCTGCCCCTTTTTTGCTTACATTGAAACCTCTGACTATTTTCTGAGTCCGAGTTTCTCAATCAATGCACGATATCTTTCAATATCTACTTTTTTAAGATATGCAAGAAGACCTCTTCTCTGTCCTACCATCTTAAGAAGACCTCTTCTTGAGTGGTGATCTTTCGGGTTTGCTTTGAAGTGATCTGTCAGTTCGTTGATTCTTGCTGTAAGAATTGCGATCTGTACTTCCGGTGATCCTGTATCACTTCGCTTCTTCCATACTCTTTGATGATTGCCTGCTTTTTGTCCTTTGCGATCATGTTGTAACTCCTCCTTAAATACTTTTATAAACGCCTGATATTAAGTAACGGTCGGAGTGATCCGATTACCGAACATCGGCTGGTTTTCTAACCTCAAGTAGTATATCATATGCCACTTACAATGTAAAGAATTTATTTTAGATTTCTTTTGAAGCCTTAAAGTAGTCTTTTCCATAACGGAGATCTTTCGCCACTTGTTTTTTTAATTCGTTCACAGAAGAAAATCTTATCTCGGGTCTTTCAAAATCACAAAATTCCACCGTAATTTCTTTCCCGTATGCATCTCCTTCATAATCATAAACAAATACTTCGACAAGACGCTTGTGTTCTTCCGTAACTGTCGGCTTCACCCCTACGTTTCCAATGCCGTTGTACCATTTTCCGTCTATATTGATACGGCAGACATACACTCCGAATCTTGGCAGTATTTTTTTTTTTCTTCAGGCTCGACATTCATTGTAGGAAAGCCGAGCGTCCGCCCCAGTTGTCTGCCATGCCGAACAATTCCGGTTACTCCATACCGATATCCGAGAAGCTCTGCCGCAAGAGTTACATTGCCTTGTGAAAGGACATCTCTGATATAAGTACTGCTGATCACGATCTGATCATATCGTTCTTTTTCGATGACATCCAGCGTATATCCCCCTTTTTCGGAAAACATTTTCAACATTTCTGTATTTCCTCGTTTTTCATGACCAAAAGCAAAGTCTGTTCCTACAACAATATGCGCCGCATGAAGTTTTTCGCACAAGATGTTCTTAATAAACACTTCCGCTTCCATTTCACGCAGTTCTTTCGTAAAAGGATATTCGATCAAACAATCGATTTTCCCTTCAAGATGACTCCGCCTCTCCTGCTTTGTCATTAACGACTCCCGGTGCATATCGAAAGCACAGAGGACGCTTTTACAATTTTCTCCCGAATAAGCGCATATTTTATCGATCAGTTTTTGATGTCCTTTATGAAGACCGTCAAACTTGCCGAGAGTTAACGCTGTCTTTTCTATTCCTGCATATTGCTCAATCCCCGTGATGTACTCCATGATCTACTCTTCCTTTTATCCGCTTCATATCATTCTCATCTCATTTACATAATTTGAAACGAATTTTTCTATTTTCCATCAGGATCGAAAAACATTTTTTCGATTCTGAATAACTGCCTTTGTTTTTGATAAGAGTATATAGCGATAAACCGTCCCTGCTCATCGTATACTCTATATTTTTTATATCTAGAAAAATGTCGGAAAGATCATCCTCTCCTCCGTCTTTTCCGGGTAAAATCAAATTTTTCGCAGACTCTTTCGGAAAAGGATTTCCGTTATATGCCAACTGAGCCTGGCGTCCTGTTACGATTATCTTAGGATATTCGACAAATACTTCATCCAGAGGCAATATTATTTCTTCTGTCCTTCCTTCATTCTTCGCCTTTTCAATATCTGCAAGCTTCATACTGTCTTTTAACTCAAACCGACTGACTTTTGTACGAAGCAGTGATTCCATACATCCGCCAACGCCAAGAACTTCTCCTACATCATTACATAAAGTACGGATATATGTTCCCTTTGAACAAGAAACTTCCATCCGTATGCGAGGAAGTTTCATTTCCTTGATCCGAATGTCATAAATCTGTACTTTTCTGCTTTTCCGTTCTACGACTTTCCCTTCCCGAGCCAATTCATAAAGCTTTTTCCATTTACTTTTAGTGCAGAATACATAGGAGGAATCTGATCATATTCCCCTATAAAACTTTCAATACATTTTTTTGCTGTTTCTTCAGTGATTTCCGATGGATCACATTCTTTTAAAACAGTCCCTGTAATATCTTGAGTATCTGTTTCTTTTCCAAGCAAAAGCACCGCTTCATACGTTTTATCTTTATCTGTCAGCAGATCACATACTTTTGTTGCCCGTCCAAGACATACCGGAAGCACTCCTTCCGCATCCGGGTCAAGCGTTCCGGTATGACCGATCTTCTTTTGTCCGAAGATTCCCCGAAGACGAGCCACCACATCATGCGATGTATAACCTTTTTCTTTGTAAATATTTAAAATTCCGTTTATCATACTTCTGATTCTAGTCCTTATTTCATTGCGGAATCACTGATTTTTCTTCCAGTTTTTCAAACTGACGGGCGATCTGCTCGGTAATATTGTTGATCACGTCATGTGCAGATCCTGTCATTGTCACACCTGCCGCCCGTATGTGTCCGCCGCCTCCGAAATGTTTTGCGATTACACTCACATCAATATATTGTTTAGAACGAAGGCTTACTTTATATTTTTGAGGTTCAAGCTCATGTAAGAAGATAGCGACTTCCACACCTTTTGTCTGCCTGAGAATACTTACTACCCCTTCCAGATCAGACGGCTCTGCATGGAAAAATTCCATCGAACTTTTGCGGATAACCGACACAACGCATTGACGATCCATAATGAGCATACTCTCAAGGAGCGCTCTTCCCAAAATCTGGTTTTGCACATATGTTTTTTCGTAAAAGGTTTGCTCAATGATCGCGTTTCCGTTTATCCCTTTTCTCATCAGTTTAGCCGCATTTTCCATCGTTTCCGGCGATGTGCACGAATATCTGAAAACACCTGTATCGTGAGCAATTCCCATATAAAGAGCTTCTGCCGATTCTTTTGATATTTTCTCTTCATCGAGCAAAGTAACTACAAGCTCAGACGTAGAACTTGCATCCGGAACAATATAGTTCAAGTCTGCAAACGATTCGTTGCTGATGTGATGATCGATGCAAACCGTCTCTTTTGCGTTTTCAAAGACCGAACTTGAAAATCCAAGTCTCATCGGATCTGCACAATCAAGACAGATAAACAGATCATACGGCGTTTCGTTATTGTTTACTTCTGAACGAACTTCATCTGTTCCTTTGATCAGACGAAATGTCTCAGGTATTTTTTCCAGATAAACGTCTGTCTGAATATGCGGATATTCTTGTTTTAAATAAAGATATAACCCCATTACCGATCCGATGCAATCGCCATCCGGGCGGACGTGTCCGCCCAGGGCAATTTTTTTCTTCTCTTTCAGCAGCTCTTTTAAATCAATTTTTTTTACTATTCATCAATATCACCGGCCTCATCTTTCAGATCCTTTGTAACCTCGTCGATCTTCTTGCTGATATTTACGCCATATTCGATCGACTGATCTACAATAAACTTAATCTCCGGAGTGTTTCTCATATTAATCGTTCTGGCAAGCTCACGACGGATAAATCCTTCAGCGCTTTGCAGCCCTTTGATCGTATCCTGCTGTGCCTTTTCATCTCCGAGTACGCTGATATATGCTTTGCATGTTTTCAGATCCGGCGCCACTTCCACTGCCACCACAGATGTCATGGGCGACACTCTCGGATCTTTGATCCCGCCACGCAGTATATTGCTCAGTTCTCTTTGAACTTCCGCATTTACACGGGTATTTTTTATGCTGTTTTTTCTCATTAATGCTCCCTCTTTTCATCTGCGAAACTAATCATTCGGTTTTTTTGAATCAAATTTATTTTCTCTCAGTCTCAACCATTTTATAAGCTTCAACCTGATCTCCTTCTTTGATATCATTATAATTTTCAAATACAAAACCACATTCATATCCGGCTCTTACTTCTTTTACATCGTCTTTAAAACGTTTCAAAGATGCCAGCGGTCCGTCAAATACTACGATTCCGTCACGGATAAGACGTACAGAACAGTTTCTTTCAAAAATACCGTCCTGAACATAAGATCCTGCAATCGTTCCGACTCCGGATGCTTTAAATGTCTGACGCACTTCCGCGTGACCGAGAATTTTTTCCTCAAATACCGGATCAAGCATTCCTTTCATTGCAGCTTCCACATCTTCTATCGCATTATAAATGACTCTGTAAAGTCTTAAATCAACGCCTTCTCTATCGGCGATTTCTTTTGCCGTCGCATCCGGACGTACATTAAATCCGATAATGATCGCATTGGAAGCCGATGCAAGGCTGACGTCCGATTCATTGATTGCGCCTACTCCACCGTGAATGATCTTGATTACAACTTCATCATTTGAAAGTTTCAAAGACTCTGTTTGATTGCTTCTACTGAACCTTGAACATCTGCTTTTACGATAATGTTGAGTTCTTTCAAATTGCCTTCCTGTATCTGGCTGAACAGATCATCAAGAGACATTCTTGATTTTGTCTCATCAAGAAGTTTCACTTTATTCTGAGCGATAAACGTCTCTGCAAAACTTCTTGCATCCTTTTCGGAATCACATCCGACAAACACTTCTCCCGCATTTGGAACATCATTTAATCCGAGAATCTCTACCGGCTGTGACGGACCTGCCTCTTTCACCCTTCTGCCTTTATCGTCCATCATCGCACGAACGCGACCATGTGCGCTTCCTGCCGCGATTGCATCTCCGACATGAAGAGTACCTTTCTGAACAAGAACTGTCGCAACAGATCCTTTTCCTTTATCAAGTTCCGCCTCGATCACAAGACCTCTTGCCGCACGGTTCGGATTTGCTTTTAACTCCATAACTTCTGCTGTCAGAAGAACCATTTCAAGAAGCTCCGGAATTCCTTCTTTTGTATGTGCGGATACAGGAACAAAAATCGTACTTCCGCCCCAATCTTCCGGAATCAACTCATATTCTGTCAGTTCTTGTTTCACACGTTCGATATTTGCACTTGGTTTATCAATCTTATTGATTGCAACAATAATTTCAATTCCGGCAGCTTTTGCATGATTGATTGCTTCTACTGTCTGAGGCATTACTCCGTCGTCTGCCGCTACGACAAGAATGGCGATATCCGTAGAGCTTGCACCGCGCATACGCATTGCCGTAAACGCCTCATGTCCCGGCGTGTCGAGGAACGTAATTTTTTCTCCGTTTGCTTCCACAACATATGCTCCGATATGCTGAGTGATACCACCTGCTTCACGATCGATCACATTTGAGTGACGGATCGCATCAAGAAGAGATGTTTTACCATGGTCAACGTGTCCCATAACACATACGACCGGAGGACGTTTTACCATCATATTTTCATCTTCCTCTTCCTCTTTTAACAGTTCTTCGATCACATCTACGACTTCTTCTTTTTCGCAGAGAACTTCAAATTCCATTGCGATCTCTTCTGCAGTATCATAATCGATTTCCTGATTCACTGTTACAACTTTTCCTTGAAGGAACAGTTTTTTCACGATAACAGAAGGAACAATCTTCATTTTATCTGCAAGTTCTTTGATCGTAAGAACTTCCGGAATTACAATCTGTTTAATCTTTTCTTCTTTCTTCTCTTCTTTCGGCTGCGGTCTTTTCACTTCTGCTACCTGTTTTTGTTTTTTGCCTTTTTTGCCTTTTCCGTCAAAGGCTTCGTCTCTGTATTCTTTTTTCTTATTATCACGTTCTTTATCTTTCGCCTTATTACGCTGGCTCTTCTGCTGCTCCACGATCGGTGCCGCCACATCATCTCTTCGTGACTCTCTTTTCTCTCTGTCAGATCGACCATTTTGTCCTCCCGGTCTGCGGTCTCTGTCTCCGCCTCGGCTCTGTCTTCCGTCACCGAACTGACGATTTCCCTGTGGTCTTTCCTGGCGCGAACGATCATTGGATCCGCGATCGAATCTGCCTTGTCTGTCAGACGGTTTTCCGTCTCTTACCGGCTTTCCGTCTCTGTTTTCTCTTACCGGACGATCATTGGACTGTCTTGCTTCACGATTTTCTCTTGCCGGACGGTCATTCTCTGTTCTTTTCTCCTTTTCGGACTGTACCTGTACCGGTTTTTCCGCACGTGCCGGCTGTTGCTTTTCCTGACGTACTCCCTGCGGCTTTTCCGCTGCTGACTGCGCTTGCGTACCCGGTCGTTTTTCTGTAGTTGAATGTTCGGCAGCAGTTTCGGCTTTTACAGTTTGAGCAGGAACCGGCCGCGCAGCCTGTGACTTTTCTGCACCTGACTTTTCCGAACGTGCTCCCTGTGATGCCGGACGCGTCGTCGCTGCCTTTGCCTCGTTTTGACGCGCACTCTGCTGTGGACGCGCAGACTTTTGAGCCGGACGTTTTCCCTGTATGCGACTGCTGTTTTTAGAGTTTTGCGGACGAATCACAAATGCCAGATTTTTCTTTTTCGGAGCTTCTTCTCCCTCTGACTTTCCTTCTGATCTTGTGTTTTTTTCTTTTCGGATCTCATCTGCTATATTGTCCTCGATCGAACTCATATGATTTGACACCTCCACATTTTTCTTATGCAACAAATCGATGAGCTCTTTATTTTCCATTCCAAGCTCTTTCGCAAGTTCATGTACCCTCATTTTTGTCATATTAAAACTACCTCCTTATGCAATATCCTCTCGGTTTTTCAGCTCTCTTTGAATTCCATCTGCAAATCCTTCGTCAAGTATCGCCAGAGATGCACGGAACTCTTTTCCCATTGCATGCCCTAAGGTATCTTTATCTCCGTAGAAACAAAATGGAACTTTATAAACTTACACATATCCCCGAATTTTTTCTTCGTGTTCTCCGATGCGTCACCGGCGACAATGACAAACTTCGCTTTTCCTGATTTCGTCTCGCTTTCTGTCATTGTCTCGCCGCTTACACATTTTCCGGCCTTCATCGCCAGTCCGATCAGGGAAAGGACCTTATCTCTCTTACTCAAGCTCTCCCATCTCCTTTTCCATTCTCTCATATACTTCCGGCGGTATTGCCTGCTTAAACGACCGTTCCAATCCACGGTTTTTCACAGCTTTCTGAAAGCATTCTACGCTCCGGCAAAGATAAGCGCCTCTGCCGTTTGCTTTTCCAAGTGCATCCACGACGAATTCTCCGGTTTCTGTCCTGAGTATTCGCAGCAATTCTTTTTTAGGTTTCATTTCTCCACACCCTACACATTTACGCATAGGAATTTTTTTATTAACTGCCAAATAACCCACTCCTTTAGATATTACTCATTCTCTGTCTCGATAAATTCAATTTCTTCCGACTCTTCGTTCTGATCTTCTGCCGCTTCATCATAAGACTCTTCACTGTATTCTTCGTTATACTCTTCCTCGTAATCTCCTGTATAACCTTCTTCACCGACAAGTCCCATCTCTTCCATATAATTTTCTGGAAGTTCTCCTGCCTCTATCGCCTGTGTCTCGCTCTTAATATCAATCTTATATCCTGTAAGTCTTGCAGCAAGACGTGCATTCTGCCCTTCTTTTCCGATTGCAAGTGAAAGCTGATAGTCGGGAACGATCACACTCGCGATTTTTTCTTCCGGATCTGCCATTACAGAAATCACTTTTGCAGGCTAAGTGAATTTTCTATCAGAAGCGCCGGATTCTCATCCCAGTTGATAATATCGATTTTTTCACCGCGAAGTTCCTGAACAACTGCGTTTACTCGTGCTCCGTTCATTCCCACACAAGCGCCTACGGGATCTACATTCGGATCGTTTGACCATACAGCCATTTTTGTACGGGAACCTGCTTCTCTTGCAATGCTCTTAATTTCAACTGTACCGTCTCTTACTTCTGCCACCTCTGCTTCAAAAAGACGTTTCACAAGTTCGGGATGTGTACGGGATACAAGTATCTTCGGTCCTTTCGGAGTATTTTTCACTTCTACTACATACAGTTTAATACGTTCTGTAGGTTTAAAATGTTCCCCTTTCACCTGCTCGTTCTCAGTAAGCATTGCATCTGCTCTTCCAAGATTAATACTGATATTTTTCCCGACATATCGCTGAACAACACCTGTCACAATATCTTTTTCTTTTTCAAAATACTGGTCAAATACAACTTTTCTTTCTTCTTCTCTTATTTTTTGAAGAATCAGGTTCTTTGCATTCTGAGTCGCAATACGCCCAAACTCTTTTGAGTGTACCGGAATCTGTGCGATATCGCCGACCTGTAATGCAGAATCCAGCTTTTCCGCTTCTTCGAGACTGATCTCCAACGCAGGATCTTCTACCTCTTCTACTACATTTTTCTCTGCATATACAGCATAATCGCAAGTATCACGATCCATGATTACTTTAATGTTATCCGATGTTCCGAAATGATTCTTACATGCGCTGATCAGCGAATTTTCAATCGCATCCATCATAACATCTTTACTGATATTTTTTTCTTTCTCAAGAATTGTCAACGCTTCCATTAACTCTATGTTCATTTTGTCATTTCCTCCTAAATTTTAAAAATCCAAAGCAAGACGAATCAATGCAATTTCTGCTCTGTCAAATACTTGTTCTGTTTCATCTTCATATATAATGGTCACAGTGTTTTCATCAAACCCTTTCAAAATACCGGTAAATTCTTTCTGACGATCGATTGCCCGGTAAGTACGGATCTCTACTTCTTCTCCGATACTTCTCTTAAAATCTTTTTCTTTTTTTAACGGTCTGCCAAGCCCCGGTGAGCTCACCTCAATACATAAGAATCCGGGATATAATCTTTTTCATCGAGAATATCCGAAAACTTTCTGCTGACCGCCTCACAGTCATCTACCGTAATCCCGCCCGGTTTATCGATATACGCACGAAGATACCATGTTCCGGCTTCCTTGACATATTCTACGTCAACCAGTTCAAATCCAAGTGCAGACACGATCGGTTCTAAAAGTTCTTCTGTTTTCTGTTCATATTCTTCTCTTTTTGACACGCTATACTTCCTTTCTTCTCATTTGGCAGAAGCTATCTGCCGCTTATGTTTCTTTTGTTATCGTGAATTTACAACTGAAAATATCTATAAGATATTTTTGTCGTATGCATAGCAACAAAGAAGAGTGAACTTCGTTCACTCTTCTGCCGGATTTCTATGTAACTATTTCATAGTATAGCACTGTTTTTTTATATTGCAAGGCTTCTTCTCTATTTTCTTGCTTTTGTTCCTGCTCCATCACGTTTCGCCGTTTTCAATCGATTTTAAGGAGACCTCTTTTTCATTATATAGAATCTTTGTTTCCGTTCCTTCTTCAAAAAGATATACCTTTTCCAGTTCATCTTTTTTCTGAAGACGGATACCTCTGACACCGACTGCAGCTTTTTTCTTTATAGGAACTTCCGTGGCCGGGAATCTCAAAAAGTACCCGTTCTTTGTCTGAAGAACGACATGCTTATTTTCATTAACAACCCGAACATCGACCAGAGAATCTTCTTCCTGAAGTTTTGTAGCCAGAATTGTTCGTTTTGCCACCTGAAATTCACTTCCGCTGACTTTTTTTACCATTCCCTGCGCCGTTGAAAACAAAAGCATGGCAAATCTCATCTGCTCGGAATCGTATACCGAGACAATCTGTTCATCAGAACTGGAGTAATTGCTGACATTGTCGATCGGAACTCCTTTATCCCTGAATTTTCCATAAGGAAGATCAATTACTTTCACCTGGTGCATTTTCCCGCTATTGGTAAAAATACATATTTTCCCCGTGTTCATACAATGGACAATATACTTATTCTCACTATCCGCCGCTTCCTTATTTCTTTCGTAAACGGCAACGTCTACTATTCTTGCATATCCGAACCGATCCATCAAAATACGACTTCCTGTTCTTCGATCTTCTTCTCTTCAAAAACGGCTTCTTCAGCATTTTCAAATGACTGTACGGCGCGCTTTTGCATATTCTTCTTTAAACGATTCAAGTTCTTCCACAATAACTTGCGCCATAGAATCATAATTATTGAGAATATCTTCATAACGCGCAATATTCTTCACCGTCTGTTCATGTTCCGCGATCAAAGCCTGTACTTCCAGACCGATGAGGCGATATAAGCGCATCTCGAGGATGGCAGCAGCCTGACGTTCTGTAAAGCGTAAAAGCACCGCCATCTTTTTGGAAATAGAAGATTTAAACTTAATATTATCTGTTACGCCATTTACAAGACATGCTTTTGCATCTTTTACAGATTTACTGCCTCGAAGGATTTCAATAATAAGATCGATCACATCACATGCTTTGATCAACCCCTCCTGCACCTCACTTTTTTCCTGTTCTTTTGCAAGAAGTGTTTTGTATTTTCTCGTCGCCAGTTCAAATCGAAAATCTACATGATGCTCAATGATCTTCTTAAGTCCGAGTGTTTCCGGTCTTCCGTCTGCAACTGCAAGCATATTCACGCCGAATGTGTCTTCAAGGCGCGTCTTTTTATAAAGCATATTTTTTAGATTTTCTACATCTGCGCCTTTTTTTAATTCCAACACAATCCGAATTCCTTCTTTGGAAGATTGGTTTGAAATATCTGTGATATCTGTTGTTTTCTTTGTCTCTACCAGACCGGCTACATCATTTAAAAACTTCCCTATTCCCGCTCCGATCATCGTGTATGGGATCTCACTGATCACAAGCTGCTTTTTGCCGCCTTTTAATTCTTCTGTCTCTACTTTTCCCCGGACTTTGATCTTTCCCTGTCCCGTTTCATATATATTGATCAGATCATCTTTATTAACAACAATTCCGCCTGTCGGAAAATCAGGCCCTTTTATGTATTTCATCAGTTGTTTTGTAGTGATCGAATCGTTTTTAATATATGCCTTTACCGCATCGATCACTTCTCCGAGATTATGAGGCGGTATACTTGTCGCCATACCTACCGCAATTCCTTCCGCTCCGTTTACGAGGAGGTTTGGCACACGCATCGGAAGTACAAGCGGTTCTTTTTCTGTTTCGTCAAAATTCGGTCCGAAATCTACCACATCTTTATCTAGATCTGCAAGGCAGACTTCCTGCGTGAATTTCGTCAGTCTTGCCTCAGTATAACGCATTGCCGCAGCGCCGTCACCTTCTATCGAACCGAAGTTTCCGTGACCGTCTACAAGTACCATTCCTTTTTTAAACTCCTGAGCCATAACAACAAGAGATTCGTAGATCGAACTGTCGCCGTGAGGATGATATTTACCCATCGTATCTCCGACAATACGCGCGCATTTTCTGTACGGCTTATCATAGCGGATTCCCAGTTCGTACATATCATAAAGCGTACGGCGCTGAACCGGCTTCAGTCCGTCTCTTACATCCGGAAGTGCCCTGGAAATAATTACGCTCATCGCATAATCAATATATGATTTTTCATAAGATCCGAATATTCCGTTCTTATGATCTGTGATTCACTGTTCATTTCTCGTCTCCTTCATTTCATTTTGCTCATATGACACAAAGCAAATCCATTTTCTGACACAAATCACGTCGACTCTGTTTCGTCATACAGATTATATATCAAGTTCCGCCTCTGTCGCATTTTCATAGATGAATGCCCGCCGCGGAGGCACTTCCGTTCCCATAAGCATCTCAGTCACACCGGAAGCCATTCTCGCATCTTCAATCTCAACAAGCTTTAAAAGACGTCTTTTAGGATCAAGTGTTGTTTCCCACAACTGTTCTGCATCCATCTCTCCAAGCCCTTTATACCTCTGAAGAGTAAACGGTCCTTTGTGTGTCCTTCGATATTTTTCAAGCGCCTTATCATCGTAAAGATATTCCTCTTCTCCGCTTTTCGGCATTGCCTTATAAAGCGGCGGCATTGCAATATACACGTGCCCCTCATAAATCAGTTCCGGCATAAACCGATAGAACAGCGTCAGCAAAAGTGTTGAAATATGAGCTCCGTCTACATCTGCATCTGCCATAATTATGATCTTATCGTATCGAAGCTTTGTAATATCGAAGTCATTGCCGTATCCTTCGGAAAATCCACATCCGAACGCATTGATCATCGTTTTTATTTCTGCATTCGCAAGGACTTTATCAATACTTGCTTTCTCCACGTTTAATATTTTCCCGCGAATAGGAAGAATCGCCTGAAAGTTTCTGTTTCTGGCCGTTTTTGCCGAACCTCCCGCCGAATCTCCCTCAACAATAAATATCTCGCACTTTTTCGGATCTCTGCTCTCGCAGTTTGCGAGTTTTCCGTTACTGTCAAACGAATATTTTTGCTTCGTCAAAAGATTCGTTTTCGCCTTTTCTTCTGTCTTACGGATTTTCGCCGCCTTTTCCGCACTTGACAATACCGTTTTTAAAACGTCCAGGTTACGGTCAAAATAAAGAACAATTTCATCTCCCGCAACTTACCGACCGCTTTTGCCGCGTCGGGATTGTCCAGTTTTGTCTTTGTCTGCCCTTCAAATCTAGGATCCGGATGTTTGATCGAAATAATCGCTGTCATCCCGTTTCGGATATCAGCTCCCGTAAGTTCGTATCCTTCTCTTTTAAAATACCGATTTCTCTTGCATACTGATTCATAACCGTCGTAAATGTCGTTTTAAATCCGGTTAAATGCGTTCCGCCCTCGGCATTGTAAATATTGTTGCAGAAACCGAGCACATTCTCATGAAATTCATTAACATACTGAAATGCCGCCTCCACTTCAATACCGTCTGCTTCCCCTTTAAAATAAACAGGCTCATGAAGTGCCTCTTTTTTCTTATTCAGATCTCTGATAAACCCGATGATTCCCTCCGGTTCATGATATTCGATATGCTCGGTCTGATCTCCTCTTTTATCTTCGAATATTATCGTCAGTTCCGGGTTAAGATATGCTGTTTCATGCAGCCTGCTTTTTACTTCCTCCGCCCGGAACTTCGTCTTTTCAAAAATCGTATCATCAGGCAGAAAATTAATTGTTGTTCCTGTCTTTTTTGTCTTTCCGATCTTAGGAAGAAGTCCGTTTTCCAGTTCAATGACAGGAACTCCGCGCTCATATCTGTCATGGTATACCGCCCCATCACGCTGATCTTAACATCCATATATGTAGAAAGTGCATTTACAACAGAAGAACCGACGCCATGAAGACCTCCGCTTGTCTTATACGCCGAATCGTCAAATTTTCCCCCTGCATGAAGTGTGGTAAACACAAGCCTTGCCGCAGAAATTCCTTTTTGATGCATATCAACCGGAATTCCCCTCCCGTTATCGGTTACTGTTGCCGTTCCGTCTTTTTCTAAAACAACACGGATTTCCGTACAAAATCCTGCCAGATGTTCATCCACGGAATTGTCCACAATTTCATAAATAAGATGATTCAGACCTTTTGTCGATACACTTCCGATATACATTCCCGGGCGTTTTCGTACCGCCTCTAATCCTTCCAATACAGAAATACTCCCTGCATCATATGTATTATTTCCAGCCATTTACCTTCTCCTTTACCGGATCATTCCTTCTATTTTTCTCGACTTCTTTTCTTATGCCGCACTAATTTTGTTTCACGCTATAACGAGATTGTACCCTCAGATGCCGGATGTTGTTCCTTTCATCTGAGGTATTATTTTCTATGATACCACCCGTTTTCGATCTTTGTAATAGAATCCTTGTCATTCCAGTATAACTTCACACAGCGTATCTGCCACGACCTCCATCGCATTTTTCATTTCTTCTACAGTATTTGTCTGCGCACCGGCTTCAATCAACAGAGACTTCGGCAGCAGATGCAGATTATATCTATATGCCCGCAGATAAATATGTCTTGCAAACCCGGGATACATTCGTTCTGACGCAAGCTGCATCTGAAGAGAAAACGCCAGATTATCCTGTATGTACGGATTATAAAGATAATCGATATCTCCGTTTGTGCGAGATCGGCTCAATCCATTAAAATACATGATCTTTGCAGTCGGCTTTCCGTTTACTTCTGTGACTAAGTGCGTTCCCTCGGCAACGCCATCCCTATGAAGGTCGATTGCCACCTCGATCGTTGGGTTTGCCTCCAGAATCGGTCTGACAGACGCTTCTGCGTTTTCATATGCATTACTCCTGTCGAGCTGTCCGTTAATAATATCATATACCCCTGTGTCATGGATTGTTTTGATTCCCCGCTTATTTAAAAGCTCTGTCAGATATTCCCCTATTCCGATAATACTTGTGGCAGGATCTCCCGGAATTGAATCGACAAATTCCTCCTGTGAATGAGTATGAAATATCAATACTTTCGGACCATCTTCCTTTTTATTGATCTTCATACTCTCCCAAGAAGGTCATCTGCATTCAACTGTTCAGGACCAATCATCGTAGAGCTGTCTACCGTATAAAAATTACTAAGCAAATAATCAAAATCTCTTAACCTCTCAATAGACATATCGACAGAAGAAAGTGACGTTTCTCCCGACGCTGCACATTTTGCGCCGTTTCAGGAGACTCTTTACTAATAAGATTTCCGTTTTCATCGATACAGTTCTCATCGTTTGCCTGCGCCTCTAAAATTTGAGCAACAGTTTCTTGATCTTCTGCCGTAAATCCCTCTCTCCTATGCTCCATCGCATACCCTGCTGTCGGAAGAAACAGATAAGATTGTTCTATAAAAAACTCGTGAACTGTTTTTGCGGGCTTCTGTTCAAATATGCAAGCCGCGGCATGTACATCTCTTCCGCACCCGAAAAAATATGAGTTTGGAAACCATACATTCGAGCCGACCACATTCCTTCCGAAATCAAACAAATCATTGCCAGAAAGAAAAACAGAAACCGGATCATCCGCTTCTTCCGTTCTCGTTCTTTTTCTAATATCCGAAATCGATCCGCCATCAGACATCGTCCTTTCTATTACTTCTGACAGTGTATGCTTTGTTCTTTTCTCTTATGCTTCCGATCTGCCTGAACCGGCCGAAAAAAGCATATTGATCGCTTCCGATAAAGTATGACTGATATGATGAACCATTTCATCAACATCTTTAGGCGTGACAAACATTCCGTTTAAATGAGGAGAGATCAGCTCTTTTACAAATTCATATTTTTCTCCGGCGTTATAGGAACGCAGCACTTCCCCGACTCCTTTTAAAGAATCCGAAGATTCAAGAGCCCTTATAAAGTTTTCCATTGTATCATTTACAATCGTTGCTGCGTCTACAACTGTCGGCACACCGATTCCGATAACAGGTACTCCTAATGTTTCCATTGTCATCCCGTTTCTGTGATTCCCCACTCCACTTCCGGGATGAATCCCGGTATCTGCGATCTGAATCGTCCGGTTCAATCGCTTACTGTTTCTTGCTGCCAATGCATCAACTGCAATAATAACATCAGGATTCGTTTCCGATACAATCCCACGCACGATCTCCGCACTTTCCATTCCCGTTTGCCCCATCACTCCCGGCACGACAGCGCTGATCATCGGCGCGTCGTCGACTCCTATTGCATATTTTCCATATTCTTTTACAATATGCCGCGTCACGGATAAATGATCTGCCACGCAAGGTCCCAGTGAATCCGGAGTAACTTCTCTATTCCCCAGCCCTACTACAAGAATAGATAGATCTTTATCTTTTACTTCAAATTTTCGGATCAGTTCCTTTATAAAAGAACATACCTTTCGGCAATCACGGTCTGACTTTTTCATCAGGCATTGCCAAATTAGGAGTTTCTATCGTCAAATAAGTTCCTACAGGTTTTCCCATTGCCTTTGCTCCGTTTTCTGTTTTGATCTCCACTCTTGTAACACGAAGTCTGATGCTTCATCATAATCTTCTTCAAGAACTACCCCTGATATTTCTACATGATCTGATTCAAACCTTTCTTTTTCTTCAAGCGCAAGATCTGTCCGCACACTATAATTTTTTATCATATCTCATCCTCGCTTTTTATGTTCTTATTATAGTATTCCTGCTGTTTTTATATTCAAACCGTCTTTTTAATGCAGATACTGTGTTTTTTTATTCCGGTTTTCCAAATAATGCAGTTTTTCTCTATATATGTTCCATAATTCCCAATATTTATTAAAATATGTATTGACAACCCTTTAGAGTTGGCATAAAATAAATGAGTATGTTTCAGCAGACGTCCGTGTCCGAGTCTGCGGAAACTCAAATTACATTTGAAATCATAGATATATTTGGAGGTGTACGCATTGGCTAACATTAAGTCTGCTAAGAAAAGAATTTTAGTAAACGAGACAAAAGCTGCAAGAAACAAAGCAATTAAGTCTAAAGTAAAAACTGCTGTAAAGAAAGTGGAAGCTGCAGTTGCCGCTAAAGACGCTGAAACTGCTAAGACTGCTCTTCGCGCAGCATCGTCGAGATTTCCAAAGCTGGAACAAAAGGTGTTTATCACAAAAAAACTGTTTCCAGAAAGATTTCTCGTCTTTCCAAAGCTGTAAGCAGCATTGCTTAATCTTATTAATAGAATTGATAAAAATAGAAAAGACATTTGCTCCCGTCAGGCAGATGTCTTTTTTTGTACATAATCTTATCATCATAAACAAAAAGACATTTTCATACAAAAAGACGCTTCGCGTAATGCAAGGCGTCTTTTTGTAATTATATCCTATTAGTTATTGATCAGTTTATCTTCATCGCTCCAACTGTAAAGTTTTCTGATCTCTTCTCCTACTTTCTCTGCCGGATGCTCTGACGCAAGTTTCTCATTGCGCGGAAATGTGCCTGACCTCCGGCTTCGGACATATCCAGAAGAAAGTCTTTTGCAAACGTACCATCCTGAATATCTGTCAAAATCTGCTTCATCGCTTTCTTCGTATCATCTGTAATGATCTTCGGTCCTGTTATGTAATCACCATATTCGGCAGTATTGGAAATCGAATATCTCATTCCTGCAAAACCGGACTGATAGATCAAATCAACAATAAGCTTCATCTCATGAATACACTCAAAATATGCATTTCTCGGATCGTATCCCGCTTCTACAAGTGTCTCAAAGCCTGCCTGCATAAGAGCGCACACACCGCCGCAAAGAACCGCCTGTTCGCCGAAAAGTCTGTCTCTGTCTCTGTACGGAATGTAGTCTCGAGGATACCGGCTCTTGCTCCTCCGATCGCAAGACCATATGCGAGAGCTTTATCAAGAGCTTTTCCTGTATAATCCTGCTCTACAGCTACAAGGCAAGGAGTTCCTTTTCCAACCTGATACTCGCTTCTTACAGTATGTCCCGGAGCTTTCGGAGCGATCATTGTCACATCTACGTTCGCCGGCGGAACGATTTGTCCGAAATGAATGTTAAAGCCGTGTGCAAACATCAGCATATTACCTTCTTCAAGATTCGGCTCAATATCGTTTTTATATAAAGCAGCCTGTTTCTCATCATTAATCAGGATCATAATAATATCTGCTTTTTTGCCGCTTCTGCCGCTGTATATACTTCAAATCCCTGCGCTTCTGCTTTTGCCCATGATCTGCTTCCTTCATAAAGTCCGATCACGACATTGCATCCTGATTCTTTCAGATTCAGTGCATGAGCATGTCCCTGACTTCCATAACCGATGATCGCGATTGTTTTTCCCTCAAGAAGTGAGAGATTACAATCTTCCTGATAATAAATTTTTGCTGCCATTTTGCATTCCTCCTAAATGATAATTAAAAATATGCTACATCCTTACTTCCTCTGGAAAGACCTGTAATACCTGTTCTTGCAAGTTCCAGTATCTCATATCCTCGAAGAAGATTCAGAAAAGCTTCCAGTTTACTCTGAGTTCCGGTGAGTTCGATGATCAGCGAGTCCTCTTCGACATCAACTATCTTCGCTCTGAAAATATCTGCCACTGAAATAATCTCGCCCCTTTGGGATGCGTTTGCCCGCAGTTTTACCATGATCAGTTCGCGGTATACTGACTCTCCGTCTTTCAAAACTTTTATATCAACGACATCTTCCAGCTTCCTTACCTGTTTTTCTATCTGGGATAAAATCAGCTCATCCCCCGATGCAACTACTGTAATCCTCGTAAACCTCGTATCGGTCGTCGCACCTGCCGTGATGCTGTCTATACTGTATCCGCGTCTGCTGAATAACCCTGCAATACGGCTCAACACTCCCGGATTATTGTCTACAAGCAATGAAAATACCTGACTTCTCATGTGTTCCTCTCCTTCTTCTCTAAAAAACAGAGTGCGTTCTGTTTTTATATTTTATAATATTACCAACTCAGCTATTCTTTGTCAAGATGTTGTGCTAAAATTTTTACATATTTGATGACCGTTCAGTCAGTCTAAAATCAAGAATGAAATCAAAAGTTATACGCAGCCGATCTTTTCTGCAATCTCGTTTAAATAAACCCATCTTTCTGTTTTTCGTCAAGCTGTGCCTGTACTTCTCCTGTTCCTCAAATAACTCTTTTAGTTTAACAGAATTGGTCGCATTCGCATTGATCTGCATTTTAATTTTTTCTATTCTTTCTTCAAGCGCTGCGATATCGTCATCAATCGTCTCAAATTCTCTTTGTTCTTTATAAGAAAATTTAACCTTCTGCGGCGCATTTTGTTTCCAGCTTTTTCGGATTACTTTCCGCAGGACTTCGGAAGATTCCTCGTCGAATTTTCGGTTTGCTGTAACTTGATGTTG